>Ga0154763_101_pt1 | contig 43728 bp, 45 predicted proteins | sample Rifle2008BG16ft_FD_105771 | JGI IMG/M metagenome (GOLD analysis project Ga0154763, IMG submission 105771) | Microgenomates group bacterium RBG_16_45_19
GTAATCTCTCAATGATATTCACGCCAATGGTGTAGAGATATTTTGATGTTATAGCAAGACTTCCCCAACAGAAAAAGGCACCAATCGCTAAAGGTAACCAAGTTGAATCAAATTTTAAATTCCTAACTTTTGATTTGGAAAGCATTACCAGAGGCGAAAAAGCTACGATCATAATTATGGCTAAGATAGATTTGGAAGTTAATTCGCTTTTAAATAGGAAAATTGAAACTAAACTGGTAAAAACGACATAGCTTTTTGAGATAACCAGGCTATATCCAGGATTAGGTGCCCTTTCAATACTAATTAAAGACATAACATTACCAAAATAAGAAAAGAGGATTGCTTGAATAACTACGATGATGAATGCAAAGGTCGAAAGATGGAGATCCGTTCCATTGATGCCACTGATAATGGCATATACAATCACGGGGATAATAAACATAGCCAGATTATTTAGTTGAGTTGGAGTCTTTAAAAGTGAACTTTGTCGCACAGCCAGGTATAAAACAACAGAAGAAATGAACATGATGAAACTGGCAATTACCCAGGTCATGAAATTATTTTAACACTTAAGAATGTTATTTGGTTTCGAAGGAGGCGGATTCCATTTTGGTTAGCAATTCACCCAATTTTTTAGCGTCTTCCTGATTCAAAACCACTTCCTGGCTCATGTTGATTTTGCCTTCAAACTTGAGGCGAACTAACTCTTCTACAGTAATGGCAATTCTCATGAGTCTCACCTTCTTTCCAACCAACCAAACTTTGTATTACTTTTATCTTAGCACTGGCTTCAAGTTGGTATGAGGGTGCCCAAAAAATTCCAAGTTAAACAAACTATCGAAAAATGAAGTGACCAATTTATGAAATTGATTCGACTAAATAGATTCTGAGCTCTTAACTTGCCCATTCGATAAATATTTTTTCTAAAAAACTGATTTGCCTCAGTAGTTACGCACTTTAACATTGATTAGACTGATTTGACAGGCAATACCAAATGCAGGCATGATAGTTCTGAAAGGAATTACTATGCCTGCCCCCTTAGTATGCTACATTCGCGGTTTGTTGCAAGGGTTTTCTTGCTCAGCCACTTCATTGTCCCGTCAGTTTGCCTGGTCTCACGATCAGCTCACCCGCTCCCTCAGGAAACGATTTGCCTGGTGTACTTTCTGGCGCTGGCTCATCTTGACTTTGTTTGGCCCCTTAAAAGACGGGTGGCTGATTATCGACGACACCATCATTGCCAAACCCTACGGTAAACTCTTTGCTCAAGCCAGTTATGTCTACTCCTCCGTCTTGGGTAAAAGTGTCAAAGGCTACGACGTCGTCTTGCTCTGTTGGAGTAACGGCAAGATCACTGTTCCTTTAGCTTGGTGCTGGTACAAAAAAGGCGGGAAAACCAAAAACACGCTGGCCCGCGAGTTACTCTCCGTTGCTAAACACACCTGGAAACTGAAACCCAACATGATTCTCTTTGATGCCTGGTATATGGAGAAGCACTTAATCAACTGGTTAACGGTTAACCACTGGCGCTTCGTCTGCCGCTGTCGTAGTAACCGAGTCTTAAATGCTTGTCCGGTCTGGCAGGATTTACCCGTTAGTGGGGATGAAGTGGTGGGTTGGATTACCTGGCAAACCAGAGTCAAGGTTATCAGAGACGATAACAGATTCCTGGCAACCAATGATCCAACTCTAAGTGTTATGGAGATCTGCGAATGGTATGCCCGAAGGTGGCCGATTGAGGACATTTTCCGCATGACCAAGAGCAAACTCCATCTGGAGGAGTGTCAAGGCCGGAGCTTACGGGCTCAGCAAACACACTGGGGTACAGTGCTCACGGCTTATGTTATTCTCCTTCACCAGAAAGTGACCAAACACCCCACTAAAACTCTATACCAGTTACACGAAGCGTGGATGATGAGAACCAATCTCTCCAGATCGGCTAGTCGATATTACTATCAAGTACTAGGGACTGCGTAAGTCCTATTGCCTGTAAAAATTCTATAACCACATGAGTGTATGATGAATTATTTTCTGGTGATAGTTTACTCGTCACGATTAACTATTTAAAGTGAATTCTTCCAGTTCTCTGATGCCGCCGAAGGCGATCCAGGCTAAAATGATATAATAAGTATATGTATAACTGGTCGACGGATACGGCAAGATTAAAACATGATCCAGACAAATTGACTAAGTTTATGTTGGAACAAAGAATAAATTTCGGCCTTAATGGGTCGAAACTAAAGCAAAATGATTTGATCAAATTTTGGAAGGATTTGGATATTGATCAATATCGGAAGAAATATTTAAGTTCCCTATTATGGCCAAAATAAATCTTAACCATGAACAAAACCTATTTCTTAAGCAGATTCGTCATTCGTCTTTAAGTCAGTCGTTTTATTTTACCGGTGGGACAGCGCTAGCCTATTATTACTTACAACACAGGCTTTCAGAGGATTTGGACTTCTTTTCCAAGCAAGAATTTGAACCATTAGAGATTACAACTTACCTTAAGTCTCTTAAAGACGTCTTAGCCTATAAGTCATTTGATTTTCAATCATCGTTTAACCGAAATATCTATCAACTGCGTTTCGGTCAGGGTCGGTTTTTAAAAGTGGAATTTACCTATTTTCCTTTTGAACAAATCGAACTCCCCCGTAATGATAATTGCTTATTAGTTGATAGTTTGACGGATATCGCTGCCAATAAGTTATTCACGATTGCCCAAAAACCGCGCGGTCGGGATTATTATGATCTTTATGCCATCCAGCTTCACCAGCCTATAGATTTCAAGCAACTTAGATTGCAGGCTAAAGCTAAATTTGATTGGCACATCGATCCATTGCAATTGGGGACCCAATTTAATCGGGTAGCTGAATTTATGGATGACCCGATTTTGACGAAGCGGTTACCCCGTCAGGCGGTAATCAATTTTTTTAGTAATCTGGCTAAGAGTTTTAAAGATGAGTTTTTGTTAGTTTAAATTCTCACTACTTAACGTAAATTCTTCCAGTTCTTTGATGCCGCCGAAGGCGATGCGGTCGGGGACATTGTGGCTGGTGCCGAGCATCCGGGCAGGGGTGATGACAAACTGGCCCCAGCGTTCGTTGACCGCGTCCAGAGCTTGACAGAGACGGGCCTGCCGGTCGATCTGGCCGAAAAGGTCCAGTTGTAAATTTTCGGCTTTAACCAGATTGAAGACCGAAACAGCCAGGGTGTGAACCGGCTTCCGATAAGGACAATGGAGAAACAGGCGGATCAGATAACGATAGATCTCCCGGGCATCAAAAAGAACACTTTTAGTCTTCATGCCTTGGTGCCAATAAGAAAAATCGCGATAGAGAAGCGCTAAATGAACGCCTTGGGCGTACCAACCGGCTCGGCGCAAGCGAAAGCTCATTTTTTGAGTAAGTTTTGTTAGCAATGGCGCCAGTTGATCATAGCTTGCCAGCGGCCGGGGCAGGGCGTAAGAGTTGCCGTAGCTTTTGCGGCTAAAAACGGCAGCGTCGCTTTCCCAACCTCTAAGTTTTAAATACCAATAGTAACCTAAGACCGATTGGAAAGCAGCTTTAAGAGTCAGGAGGGGGGCGCGATAGAGGTCAAAGACGGTGTAAATACCGGCCTGATTCAAGCGGACGGCGTTTTGCCGAGCAATGCCGCAAAGATCGGTCAAGTTTAAAGTTTGATAAATGGCGGCGGCGTTTTGGTAATTGATTTCGTCCAAGCCATCGGGTTTATGAAGACCGGCAGCCGTCTTGGCTAAAAAGCGATTGGGGCCAAGACCAATCGAAACGGTCAGCCAGTCACCAATCTCACTTTTAAGGCGGCGTTTGATGTCTTGGGCGACGGTTTTCATACCCCGGGAGTAAGCCGGGTAACCTTCCAGGTTAAGCACAAACTCATCGATGGATTTGGGGACAATTTGGTCGGTATATTGGGTGAGGAGGCGGCGCAAAGCCAGGTGGACGTGGCGGTATTTCCAGGGATCGGGAGATTTAACAATCAAACCCGAGCAGAGTCTTTGGCCGTCTTTGACCCTCAGGCCGGTTTTGACGCCATAACTTTTGGCTTCGACCGAAGCAGCCAGAATACAGCCGCCAGGAGAGGGGTAAGCGGCCACCGCTACCGGTTTACCCCGCAACAGCGGATTGGCTTGCTGCTCGATAGTGGCAAAACAGGAATTGAGGTCGAGATGGAGAATGGTACTAGGCTGACGGTTGAAGCCGACGTCAAAGCCTTGATATTTAGTTTGACTGTCCATGTTGACCACCATTGGTTTCAATCATGTCTTCAACCATTTTTTTAGCTTGCTCCAGCAATGCCTTGGACTTTTGCCGGGCCTCGTGGGATTTAACCACCAAATCGGCAATTTGCTGTTGACTGTTGGTGGGTATCGTTGGTAATAATAATCCTTCAAGAGTTTCTTGTGGCACAGCGGCAAGAATAGTGCCAGCGCACTGTTGTTTTAGTTGCATTTGAAAAATAATGCTTTTAGCCAGTACCAGCAAAACTTCTGGTAATAGGTGAGGACTGCGAAATTGGAAAAACCCGGTTGAAGCCAAATTCCCGCTGTGCTTTTTATCAACTAAGGCAACTTTGTCTAAGGAACCTTCAATGCTAGAAACAATTACGTCCCCTTCTTCAAGCAACCTTTTAGCGCGACTTGGGGCTTCTCTGCCGGTAACTTTGGTGAAACCCTCAATAATACCAATGGTTGGATTGATGTTAGATAGCTCAATGTAATAAAAAACTACATCACTACTATCAGTTGGACTGAAGTTTGATTTAACGTTAGTAATAACTTCAGATAATTTTGAGGCTCTCTTGGTTTTTAACTTAGAAATTAACCTTTCATATTTTGGCTGGAAGTAGTCGGCGTCGAGGCGGTTAGCTGTTTGAATGTCGGAAAAATTGACGGTGTAAGATAAATCTTGTGAGGGCTGAAAATCTTTTAAGCCCAATTCTTCCAACAGTAAATTCTCGGCTTGTTGGTATAAAGTTTTTGAGGCAGTGGTTTTGTTGTAAGCTTCACTTAGTAGCTTTTCTATTGTGATTTGGATGTGGGGTGGTATTTTAGGTATTTTTATTGCTCTAAATCTGGCTGGGCTAAAATTAGTTTGATTACTGGTCATCATGTGTTTTTCAATTTCTTGTCTTCCGATATTAGTATTTAGAAAAACGGCTAAAGTAGAAGAGTTAATCAAACTAGCTTTTGGTCTGACCCGGAATAGGTATGAGGCAAAAGCCATATCCTCATCCCTCATAACCAAGGCTGCTTTACCAACTAATTTTGGGTTGCCATTTGTTCTGCAAATTAAAACGTCGTCTTTTTTTAATTTTAGTTCCTCAAAGCTTTTCTGATTGATTTTTTCACAATATTTTTCTGGATGTTTAACAAACATCCCGTCAAACTCATTAAGACGTAATACGGGATAACCTCTACGGTTCTCATTTAACTCATTAGATGTCCCATACTGGATAAATGAGACAACTTGTTCTCCTGTTAAAAAGTCCTTAATGCTTGTTGGCGAACAATAGTATTCAGCATCGAGGCGGAGGGCGCCTTCGAGTTTACGTTTTTGAATAATGGAGTAGACCATAATATTCAACTTTCGGTCCAAAAATCTAATTTTTCTTGTTTGGCGAAGGTGATAAATTTATCGGCGATGGCGTCTAAATCGTGGTCTAATACCTTGTGGCCTCTAGTATCAAACATAAATTTACCGTTTTGGTCCTTTTTAAAGGCATAATCGCCAGAATTATCTTTGCCGCCTTTTTTGGATACCGCCATAAAAATAGGGTAATCTTTTAATGGTTCGCCCACCCATTTTTGCAGGAAAAGGACAGAGGTTTTGGTGCCGGTGTGAGGTTTGAAAGTATTACCATGCAACCCTATCACGGCCAAAATACGGGCTTTAGTAAATAACCATTCGCGAATGTATTGCATGTTGGTGTTGTTGAAAACACCTTGGGGCAAAACAATGGCCAGTCGGCCGCCGGGATTGACTGCGTCCAGAGATCTTTCAATAAACAAGATGTGACGCTCAACATCACCGCGCAGTCTGCCTTCCTTTTTGGCTAGTATATATTGACGTAAAAGGCCTGGGTCATTGCGGTTCTCTCCGGCAAAAGGTGGGTTAGTCAATAATATATCAAAATCAAGATGGCGATATGTTTTTTGGTTGTCAGTTGCCGCTTCTGGGTTATCGAATTGATGCAATAACCGTTTCATTTCAACGCGTGCGTCTTCAGCCGCAATTCCCTGCCAGTCGCGGGCATCGAGTGAATTTCTTTTGAAGATGTGGTGTTTGCCGTCGCCAGCAATCAGCATGAGGGCTTGGGAAATACGGCGCATGTTATCATCAAAATCAATGCCATACAAATATTTGGCGGCGTAATCTTTTTTAGCTTGAACCGAAGGCAACTTGTCCCAAACGTGATACATACTATGAAGTAAAAAGCCACCAGAACCGCAGGCCGGATCAATTACCGTTTCACTTTCATGGGGATTGAGCATCTTGACACACATTTTAATGACATAGCGCGGGGTGAAATATTGGCCTTTTTTGCCCTTGGAGACTTCGGTAATGAGGTATTCAAAGGCACTATCGATGATTTCGTATTCACCTTCGCCGGTTTCAAACAAGCGGACGTTTTCTAGGAACCCGACACAGATATTAAGACGTTCGGCTGAAAGTTTGATCCGGTCAGATTCTTCAAAAGTGTCTGGCCATTCACGGGCGGCGTTTCTAAACATGGTGTTAATGGTTTGGTAAGTTTTATCAGGATCTTTATATTTTCTGAAGAGAATTTCCTTATCTACTCTTCTCTCCCTGGCTAATTTTTCATCAAATAATTTGGCGTAAATAATCTTAAAAATTTCCTCGAAAACATTGGCTCCTGAACCGGCCAACGCTAATTCCTCCATACGTTTAACAATGTCGACAAAATCAAACTTGGGATTTAAACCATCCCAGGTTTTTTTGATTTCAAACAAGTCATCTATAGTTTGATCGGCTCTGGGCAACTCACTCAAAGAATCATCATACTCTTTGGGGTACGGCCGGTATAAAATAACTCGCTCATTACCATTGGACCACACGCCAATTTCCGAACCTTCGGCTGATAAATAACTTTTGAGTTGTTCAATCCCTTTTTTCTCAACCGGGTTTTTGACTTCGATAATAATATAGGGAGTGATCTTATCTTTTTTATAAACGATGATATCGGCAGCTTTAACGTGGATTTCCCGGCCGAAGTGAACGCTTTTTTCGGTATCTAGTCGGTCTAGAGGATATTGGTAAACGTGATGTAATTTATAGAGCCAAAGTTGGCGAATAATTTCTTCCGGTTTGCCGGTTTGTTTGTTTGGATCGTAAACCAAACGGGGATTACCACTTTTAAGGTCTTTAACGAAAAAACGGCCAGTATCGGCAGTGATATAAAGGGCGCTGGCTAAATCAATGCCTTCAAATTCTCTAAGGCCGTAAATAATGTCTGGGTCGCGGAAAATTTGACTAATTACCTCTGAGGCTTGATTAGGCTTAACGGTTGGCATATCAGTTGACTCCTTTGAGTTGTTGCTCTTTGATAATGGAAATAACTTTACCAACCAGCTTCATTTCGTGGGTAAAGGGAATAAGCGGATATTGGGGATTTTCGGGCTTGAGATAGATATAGGGCGGCTGATCATCAGATATAAACCGTTTGATAGTGGATTCACCTTTGATATCGGCCAAAACAATATCTTCGGAGGAAAATTCTTTTTGATTTTTAACCAAAACTACATCGCCGTCATCAATACCGGCATTGATCATGGAATCGCCTTGAACTTTGAGGAGAAAGACTTCTTGGTCTAATTTTGAGACATTTCCAGGTAAGGTTTGCCATTCGCCATCGAGGTCAATGGTATCGATGGGTGCGCCAGCGTGAGAGATACCTAGAAAGGGAACTAGTGGCGGTTTACCGAGGGCAGTGTAACCGGCTGGTAAAATGGCAATGCTTCTGGCTACTCCCTGCTCTTTTTTGACTAAACGTTTGACTTCTAGCTTGTGAAGTAAATCAATAACTGACTGGTTAGAAGTTACACTTAAAGCTTGGCGCATTTCTTCCATTGAGGGAGGATAGCCAGTATCCTTGATATATCGATAAATAATAGTTAACAGATCTTTTTGTCTTAAAGTGAGGGCAGGCTTCATAAAATGATATTACCCGACTATATGTTCTGGAGTCAACAGCTAAATATTTAATTGGTCACATCATCGGCAATTTCCTCCAGAGTCCATTGCAGATTATCGGTGTTAAAATTCAAGCGAAAAAATAGGCTGTCGCTGGCCACCGAAAAAACGTGGTGGAGGGTCCGGCCGGTGCGGTAGGTATGATGGAGGCCGAGACTTTTAATCGGGTAAGAGCGGCCTTCCCAAGTCAGTTGAAGGGGAATAAAGCGGTGGTGGTGGTGGTTGTAGTCAGCGATGACGGAAATAGGAGCCCTGATAGCTTGGATCATACCAAATATTACCCGAAATAGCCTTTCAGTTATATATCCGAAGAAAGGGCGAAGTCAAGCCGGAATTTTCAGGCTTTGGGAGTCTTAGCCATAAGTAAAGATATTATCACCGAGGGAGGACAAACTTGCAAGCGAGGAACTGATTCCGATACCATGAGTAAGTGTCGATTAAAGAATATTGGGCTAAACACCGACTGAAAGTAAACCGAATTTCAAGAGTTGTCGGGATTGGGGCAGGCAGCTTACTCTTGGGGTTAAGTGTAGTTTATGGACTGAGGTGGCAAAGGCAAATAAACCTCAATCAACAAATTCTCGAGATTACCCAAGAAAAATTAAGCGTTAATGAAGCAGCTTTGGCTTCGGCGACGGCTTCACTGAATGCCCTACAGGCTGATGACCAATTCGTACGCAACGAAAAGCTGACCGCGGAAATCGAGGCCATCCAAACCGAGTATCGAGCCGCCGTCCAAACTTATGAAAACTTGATCGATTTAAGAGGAGATAGCATCAAAACCAGTAAATTGGATGGGCAATTGGCCGCGATTTTGAAGTTGTTAGCTGACCGAAATTGGGCGACGGCGTCGTCCAAAATTAAGGAATTGAACGCCTCGATCCAAAGCGAGCGAGATAAAGCCGCAGCAGCAGCGGCCACGGCCATACCCGAAAATGTACCGGTGAACAACACGCCACCGGGATCAGGCTACGCTCGGCAACAAGTACAACTGGATATCGGCAATTATTTAGTCAGTATTGTCAGCGCCGATTTGAATTCGACTCGGGTCATGGTCGATACGGCATCAGCGGGGACGTGCACGAATGACTGTCCGGTGTTGGCCTTAAGCGATTATGTGGCTCGCTCCGGGGCGTTTGCCGGTATCAATGGACCATATTTTTGTCCGGCGTCGTATCCTTCCTGCCAAGGAAAGACAAACACCTTTGATACCTTGATCATGAATAAAAATAAAGTTTATTTTAACTCGGAAAACAACGTCTATTCGACGGTCCCGGCCGTGATCTTTTTGGGTAATAGCGCCCGGTTTGTGGGAACAACACAGGAGTGGGGGCGGGATACTGGTGTGGATGCCGTTATCGCCGCTCAACCCCGATTGGTGGCTGGGGGTAATGCGGCTTTTGGTGGTGACGGTGATCCCAAAAAAGGGAGTAAAAGCAATCGGAGTTTCATCGGCGCGACCAGCAACACCGTTTATATTGGCGTGGTGCATAATGCCACGGTCGCCGAAAGTGCCCGAGTCCTGGCGGCTTTAGGGATTAAGGATGCCTTAAACTTGGATGCCGGCGGTTCCACCGCCTTATGGAGCGGGGGTTATAAAGTCGGTCCCGGCCGGGCTTTGCCAATGGGAATTTTATTGGTGAGAAAGTAATTTTAGGGATTTTCGGGTGTATGAACCGATGGCGTCATTTAGCCTTTGTGGTGGGGGGCGTTGATTAAGCCGCACTTTTTGTATTTATAAACTTTGCCGGTGTGGGGATTGATGGCGCCACAAGGACAAGGATTGTTACGGCCGATTTTAGGGCCACTGGGGGGTTTGACCAAAATTGGGGTTCGGCCGTCACTGCTACCGGTGTGATGGGCGGTTTTGGCCATGGCTGCGGCCAAGGCACCGGTACTTTGAGCGACGGCGGGGGCAATGGTGGTAGACGGAGTAGTGGCCTCCAAATCGGCGGCTTTATGGGCTTCCATAACCGGTTGAGGTTCACTGACCGGAACCGGGGCCGCGACCCCAATCCTGAAGATAGAGTGAACCACTTCTTCATTAATCAGGTCCAAGAGGCGGCCAAACATGTCAAAAGCTTCCTTTTTATATTCGGAAATGACTTGGTCTTTACCACCCCGGAGCCAAATCCCTTCACGCAGATCGTCCATGGCGTCTAAGTGATTCATCCACATCCGGTCTAAACTATTGAGCAAGACAAACCGCTCCAATTGGCGCATGGTCGGGGTTCCTAAAGATTTTTCCCGATCGGCGTAGGTTTGGTGAGCCAGATCCTGAAGGGTGAAGACAATTTTTTCGGGAGTTTCAGCTTGCTTCATGGACTGGAGGAGTTTTTCCTGAGAGGTTTTGTCAAAGGGAATAATCATTAAAAATTCCTGTAGCATGGCGTTATATTCATCATCGGTATAGCCTTCGCCGGAACGGAGGACGACTAATGACTGAATAGAGTCATCAATTAAAGCCAGAATTTTACCCTGCAACTGGTTGGCTTCAGCCTTATCGGCGAAACTATCCAAGATAGCCCGACGACGTTTATAAATGATTTCCCGCTGTTTGTTCATGACGTCGTCGTATTCGACTACCCGTTTTCGCTGATCAAAATGGAAAGTTTCGACTTTGCTTTGAGCCTGCTCAATCGATTTGGACACCATACTGGATTCGATCGGTTGATCCTCGGGAATCTTGAGAAAGTCCATAATCTTGGCGACTTGTTCACCACCGAAGATACGCATAATGTCATCTTCAAGGGAAACGTAAAAACGGGAAGAACCGGGATCACCCTGGCGACCGGAGCGGCCTCGAAGCTGATTGTCGATGCGTCGGGCGTCATGACGTTCAGTACCAAGAATATGTAAACCCCCGGCCTTTAAGACTTGATCATGACTGGCTTGCCAAGCTTTTAATTGTTGGGCATAGGGCTGACTGTCTTTCTGGGTGGTTTTTTCCCTGGGCTTTTCGGGGAGGGCACCACCTAAGACAATATCAACACCCCGACCGGCAATATTAGTGGCGACGGTAACCGAACCCGGCTTACCGGCGTTGGCTAAAATCATGGCTTCAGACTCGTGATTCTTGGCGTTTAAGACATGATGCGGCAGCTTCATTCGTTTTAAATAGCGACTCATGATGTCATTTTGTTCAATGGAGCGGGTACCGAGGAGCACCGGTTGGCCGCTCTCGAATTTTTCCCGAACCTCTTTGACAATGGCACCCATCTTGGCCCGCTGGGTTTTATAGACCATATCGGAAAAATCACGACGGACCACCGGCTGATTGGTGGGTATAGCCACGGTATCCATGCTGTAGATAGCCCGAAATTCTTCGGCTTCGGTGACGGCGGTGCCAGTCATGCCGGATAACTTTTGATACAGTCTGAAGTAATTCTGCAGGGAAATGGTAGCTAAAGTTCGCGACTCCTTTTGGATAGTGACATTTTCCTTGGCTTCAATGGCTTGGTGCAACCCTTCCGAATAGCGCCGCCCAAACATCAAGCGACCGGTGTGTTCGTCGACGATGATGACTTGACCGTCTTTAACGACGTAATCTTTGTCCCGGATAAATAAGGTTTTGGCTTTAAGGGCTTGTTCGATGTGGTGGATGGTATCGTAATCGCGCTCGTAAAGATTATCAACATTGAGACGTTTTTCCAGGCGACGTAAACCGTAATCAGTCAGGGTAGCAGTCCTTAATTTTTCATCCAGATTATAGTCAGTATCCCTCACCAGCGAATCAATCAGCTTAGCAAATTCAAAATAGCGTTTGGTGGGTTCGGTATCAGGAGCCGAGATGATGAGGGGCGTCCGGGCTTCATCAATTAAAATGGAATCAACTTCATCGACAATGGCAAAATGATGGCCGCGTTGGACCATATCTTCGAGGGATTGGGCCATGTTATCGCGTAAATAATCAAAACCAAACTCATTGTTGGTACCGTAAGTGATATCGGCTTGGTAAGCTTCGCGACGTGGCACCGGTCGTAAATGTTCCAGTCGGCTATCGCCTCGAACCTCACCTTGATAGTCAGGATCATATAAGGCTGACGGTAAATCGCCTTTACCGGAAAAAATAACCCCGACTGACAGACCCAGGGTATGAAAAACGGGGGCCATCCACCCGGCATCGCGCTGAGCCAAATAATCATTAACGGTGATTAAATGAACCCCCTGACCGGTTAAGGCATTAAGATACAGGGCTGGAGTAGCCGAGAGGGTTTTACCCTCACCCGTTTTCTGCTCGGCGACTTTGCCTTCATGGAAGGCTAAAGCGGCCATCAATTGGACGTCAAAATGACGCAAGTTGACGGTGCGTTTGGCGGCCTCCCGGACTAAAGCAAAAGCCTCGGGCAGAATTTGATCCAAGTCGGCGCCAGATTCAAACCTTTTTTTCAAGTCGGCCGTCGCCCCAGGTATCTTAGACAGCGGAATCTTGGCAGACTGAGCTTCATGCTCATTAATAGTGGTCAAGAGTTGGCGGTAACGCTTAAGGGTTTTTTCGTTGGCATCGAGTAAACGATTTAAGAATTTAAACATAATTTCAAAATGAACTGGCCTATTGTATCGATTCCTCACTCATTTTACCAGGTGTGAGGAAGAAGATTTGATTTTCAAGGATGGATCGGACGATTACCTGCCCAAAGACAGCCGTAGCCGACTGGGACAGCTGGATGACTGACGCCGACTGAGGGGCAGGATCGTAGTAGTTGATGATAGCTAATCCGGTCGCGGTTAAACCGGCTTTAATTTGAGTCAGAAAGGGCTTGGTAGTCAGCCTGGCCGGCGGGGTAAAGCCCCGGAAGAGATCAAGATAAATTAAATCATAAGGCCGGCGGTTGGTCTCAATCCAGGAAAAAGCATCGGCAATAACCAGGTTGACTTTAGTTGGTGGAGCCAGATAAAACTGACCTAAAGCCACTATTACCGGGTCATGGTCGACCCCGGTGAGACTCAGCCGCGGCCAGACAGACATTAAGGCAGTGGCCAGACCGCCCCCGCCATAGCCTAAAATGAGGCCGGTTTGGGGAGAAAAATGAGGAAAAAGAGTCCGGCACAGCGACAGGGTTTGGTGGAAACGCCGGTCGGCCACACCTCCAACTTGAACGGCACCAACCACTAAAAATTGACAGCGGCCATAACTTAGGCGGACGGAAATAAGGCCGTTTCGAGGTGAATTGAGCCGCAGGAGAGTGATTGGTTTGAAGTAAGACCAGCAACGTTGGCGTAAATTAGGGGACGGATAGACGGTCATGAAAAAACTAGGGGGATTTATTAACGATCCGGTCAAAACCCACGTAAGACTTTAGGACTTCGGGGATAAGGACACTACCGTCAGCCTGCTGGTAATTTTCTAAGATGGCCGCCAGCAGTCTTGGAGTAGCGGCCACAGTGTTATTTAGGGTATAGACAAATTTTAATTGACCGGCTTTGTCCCGATAGCGAATATTTAAACGCCGGCTTTGAAAATCTAAGAAGTAGGAATCGGAATGGGTCTCGCGATAGCGGTTCTGGCCGGGAAACCAAGTTTCCAGATCGTATTTTTTCCGTTGGCCAGCTCCCATATCACCGGTACACATCAGCAGAACCCGATAGGGCAAACCCAAAGCTTCCAAGACACTAGCGGATAGGGTTAACATCTGTTCATGCCATTCCCGAGTGATGGTTTCGTCGGCTTCGGTTAAAACGACCATTTCCACTTTACTGAATTGATGAAGGCGGAAAAAACCTTGGGTATCTTTGCCATAGCTGCCGACTTCACGGCGAAAGCAGGGAGAGATACCGCAGAGTTTGACCGGCAGATCGGCCAAGCTTAAGACTTCACCCTGATGAAAAGCGGTGAGCGAGACTTCGGCGGTGCCAATCAAACCTTGGCCATCCTGAGTCTGATAATGATCCGCCTCACCCCAGGGAAAATAACCGGTGCCGACTAAGGCCTGCCGGTTGACTAACCAAGGGACGGTCATGGGGGTAAAGCCGGCGGCCATCATTTGCTTTAAGGCAAAATTTAAGACGGCTTGCTCTAAAGCGACCAGCTCATTTTTAAGAAAATAGGCTCTGTTGCCGGCAATTCTCACCGCCCTCTCGGAATCGTATAGGTCTAAGGTGAGAGCTAATTGATGATGGGTCTGGGGGGTAAAAGTAAATTTTGGTTTCTCCCCCCAGGTTCTGACTTCTTGATTGCCAGTCTCGTCCGGACCAACCGGGACATCGTCGGCCGGCAGGTTGGGAACTTCATGCATGGCGGTTTGATAATCAGTCTCGACCGCTTTGAGATCAGTTTCCAGCTGACGTAAGGTGGCTTTCAGGGTTTTGGATTGGGCAATAAGATCGGGCTGCCTGGCTTTTTTCAGCTGGTCATCCAGTTGATTTCTTTGGGTCCTAATCGCTTGAGCTTGGGTAAGTAAGTCGCGCCGTTTTTGATCCAGAGTTAAGACTTGGTCGACAATGGCCGGATCAAGATTCTTATTGGTAGCGGCGGTTTTAACCTGATCGGCATGGTCACGAATAAAATTGATGTCCAGCATATCCTTCAGGGAAACTACCTAATTGACGAATTTAACAATTGTTGCAAAATATGTGGGAATCCAAGCCAAAATCCCAATCACTTAAGCTGATTGGGCTGGCTTTTATCCCTCACCGGTTGAAAGTATTGTAACACAGCCAAAGATAGGATAAAGACGCAATTGTGGTGTATGAGTGACTTACAACCCCAAAACCGGGGCGATGGCTTGCATGGCTGAAAGGACTAGAGGAACATGCTCGGACCAGATATCTACCCCTAACTCTTTGGCGCCCGTTAAGACCTCATCGCGATTAACCCCGGCGGCAAAAGACTTCTCCTTGAATTTTTTCTGAATGGCTTTAACCTCAACGTCAGCCAGTTTATGGGAAGGACGAATCAGAGCCACAGCCACAATCAGACCGGTAATTTCATCACAAGCAAAGAGGGCTTTATCGATCAGTTTTTCCCGTTTAACCCCGGTGTGTTGGGCATGCGATTGAATAGTGCGAATCAGGTCTTCATCGACACCCCGATCCCGGAGAATGGCAGCACCTTTTTGCGGGTGACTAGCTAAATCGGGATGAATTTCCCAGTCAAAATCATGCAGTAAACCGGCGACCTGCCAACGCTCGGTGTCTTGGTCGAATTTTTGGGCATAAGCCCCCATCGCCGCCTCGACCGCCAGCATGTGCTTTTGAAGGTTTGGGTTCTTAACATATTCCTGAACGATGTCCCAGGCTCGGTCACGGGTCATAGGATTATTTTAAGTCGGATAAATCGATCTTTTCGATCGGAAGTTGATAAAGAAAGTTAGCATAAGAGCCCTCAATCTGCTGAATGAGGGTAAAAACTTGCGGATCGGTCGGGTCCAGAATCAAAGGCGACTTGACCACATCATGGTCGTTAACATAACCGGTTAAAACAGAGTTTTGAATCGCTTTTAATGTAATTTTGGTTTCAGCCGAACCCTGGGTGATGGCTTGGTAGCGGGGGTGCTTGGTGGCCCAGTAAGTCATAATCGAGAAAGTATGACCGGAAAACAATTTGAGCAGATTTAAAGCATCCATTTTATAGTGAGGCGGTTTGAGGCGGCGTTGACGATATACTAAAACAGTGGTCAAGCCCAGTAAATAGGCGCGGTGGTAAGCAGTTCGACCTTGAGCTAAATAATCTTTGAGGATTTCCTGGCCAAAGTCAGCGGGATCAAGTGTATAAATCGCTTCCGGTGGAACCGGAACTAAGTGACGGGGAGTATAGCCTAAAAGTTTAAGTAATTTGAGGGATGAGGTTAGGGGACTTAAGACAACCAATTCCATAGGTTCACAAGGTTGAGGGAATATCGATAAAAGCTACCGTTAAACGCCGACCAAAATGGGTTTTAATTTTTTGAGCTAAGGCTTGAACCCCAAACACTTCAGTAGCGTAATGGCCGCAAGCTAAATAATGGAAATGACCGGCTTCGGCTTGGTGAGGGCTGCTCTCACTGATTTCCCCGGTGAGATGTAAGTCGATCCGGTTATCGATGATCTCAAACAATTCATGGAGATGAGGCCGGGCACCACCGCTGCAAACACCCAGACGTTTGACCAGTTTGGGTCCGGATAAAACCCTGTAAACTTCATGTTGAAAGATTTTAGCGGCTCGTTGAACGATAATTTTGATGGGTTGAGGTTTGATAAATTCCCCGACCCAGCCCCAAGATCCAAAATAGGGCTCAGGTAAACGTTTAGCGCCAAGCTTACTGATGATCACGGCGTTGTTGCCGAGAGTAGGGTGGGCGTCTAAAGCGTAATGGTAGCCGGCCAGTGTCAAGTGGTGCCGAAACAATAATTCCAGGCGTGATTGAATGAAGTCGAAGCGGCCGTTTTTGACAACATGGTCAGGATTTAAGCCATGGTGGCAAATGAGGTAATTAGCCTTCTGCTTGATAGCCTGGTCAATAAAAGCTTGACTGCAGGAAACCCCCAAAGCGACACCGGAGACGTCATCCGCCCCCTTGATCTGAACCCCGTTGGGAGCGGTATCAATTTGAGCGGCTTTAGCCAGTAAATCGGAGCCCAAAGTTTGGGTAATAAAATTAGTCAATTCATCACTTTGGACCATATTATTTTTTTGTTGCTTGGACTTTATCAACGGTTTTTCTGGTATCTATGGTGGATATTTTCAGCACTGGTCTGAGGGTCGGGAAGGCGATGACTTCTTTGATGGACGCGGCGTCGGTGAAGAGCATGACCAAACGGTCGATGCCGATAGCAATCCCACAAGTGGGGGGAAAGCCATACTCAATCGCTTCCAAGTAATCAGTATCGGTCTGATGAGCCTCGGCAAAACCAGCCTCAGCCCGTTTCTTTTCCTCGATGAAGCGTTGTTTTAAATCAAGGGGGTCGTTTAGTTCGGTGTAGTTGTTACCCAGTTCCGAGCCAAAGGCAAACATTTCAAAGCGTTGGGTAAAACGGGGATCAGGGCATTTTTTAGCCAAGGGTGAAGTTTCCACGGGATAATCATAAATAATCGTAGGAGCGATTAATTTTGGTTCGACTGCTTCCTCAAAAATAAAAGCCATTACCGATCCAATGGTTTTGACCCGTGATAACTCTTTGAGTTTGGCGGGATCAATACCGTCCAAGCGATGAGCTTGGATGACGGCTTCGTCGACAGTTTGCCAGCCTAAGGGATCTACGCCGCAGTGTTCTTTTATGACTTCAACCAGCCGTTGACGTTTCCAGGGTCGTTGGACGCTGATTTCCTGGCCTTGATAGGTAAAAGTAGTTTTGCCTAGAACTTTCTGGGCGGCATGGGCGATAATTTCTTCAATTAAATCCATGCCGTAGTGGTAATCTTGGTAGGCGATTTGAGCTTCAAACATGGTAAATTCGGGATTGTGGTCAAAATCGATACCTTCATTACGGAAAACTTTGGTAATTTCGTAGACTTTTTCGAAACCACCAACAATTAATCTTTTCAAATACATTTCGTCGGAAATTCTCAAATAAAAGTCGGCATCAAGGACGTGATGATGGGTCACAAACGGCCGGGCGAAACCACCACCATAGATGGGCTGGAGAGTGGGGGTTTCGACTTCTTTAAAACCAAGCAGGTTTAAGAAATCGCGGATAGCCTGGATAATATCACTACGGACAGCCAGTCTTTTTTTAACCTCGGGATTGAGGAGTAGGTCCAAATAACGTTTGCGGTAGCGGTCTTCGACGTCTTTAAGACCATACCAACGATTAGGTAATGGTTTTAAAGTTTTGCTAAGAACAATGTAATCCGTGACTTCGATGGTCCGCTCCCCGCTTTTGGTATCGAAAGTGGTTCCGGTCACTTCAAGGAAGTCGGCAGTATCCAGGTACTTTAAATGGGTAAACTTAGTTTCGTCTAATTTATCGAAACGGAATGCCAGCTGAATTTTTCCGGTTTCGTCAACTAAATCAGCAAACTGAAGTTTACCGTGGCCACGCCAGCTGAGTAGTCGGCCAACCACAGTCACTTTTTGACCGACTTTAACCCGAGCCTGCTTAAGGGTGTGAGTCCGGTGGACGGTTGAAGGGTAGGGATCAAGACCAGCCGCCCTAAGGGCTTCGAGGTTTTGGAGACGGCTTTGCTGCATGGCGTCTAGACGAGACATAGTTGATTGCTTTCTGGTAAATTGTAACATTAAATCAAGAGATTAAAACAAAAAACCCCTCGTTTGAGGGGTAAAACGTCGGTTTAGCGATGGCCGGCCTTAATCCCCCCAAATAACGATGGATTTCTTGACTTTAGCGGTAAAGGCATTAACGACCATAGAAATTAATATATCTTAAACTCCTAGCTTGTCAATATGGGTGACGCCTGGGGGAATCGAACCCCCGTTAACGGGATGAGAACCCGTTGTCCTGCCTCTAGACGAAGGCGCCTCACTTTTCTCCTGTAATATACCAAATTTCCCTTGAGGAACCTAGCCCCTTAAAGTAAATTTCTTGGAGAAATTATTTAATAAAGCAGGCTGCATGCGCACATAATGCGTATTGTCATCGGCTTGGACCTCGTTTAGTATTGACCACTATGGATCGATTTACCTTCACTCGCGTTTTACTTGACAACCAGGCTTAATCGCGTATAATCGCCAAATTCACTTGATGTATAAGATTAAACTTATGAATGATAATTTGAAAGTTCATCTGACTAAGCAAGGGGTGGCTGAACTGCAAACCGAACTCACCCACCTTAAAGCCAAAGAACCTCAGGCTGTCGAGCGAGTCACCAAAGCTCGTGAGTTTGGTGATCTTTCGGAAAACAGCGAATATCACGCTGCCCGGGAAGACTTGGCTCTTGTTCAAGGTCGAATCATGGAACTGGAAGATTTATTAGCCAGAGTCCAAGTTATCAAAGCCAATGGTAAAGCCACCTCGGTTCGTTTAGGGTCTACCGTGACTGTTTATAACACCAATCATGAGGTCTCATATGTTGTCGTAGGTGAGTACGAAGCTGATCCGATCAACCGTAAGATCTCTGAAGATTCACCCTTAGGCAAAGCGCTGATGGGCAAGAAAATCGGCGAAATGGTCGAATACGAAGCCCCGGTTGGCAAAGTGGTCTATACCATCAAGCACATTAGCTAAACGGCTTTCCCTCCAGCTTTTTTATGGGTAAAATAGCTTAGTCCTGGGCCCGTAGCTCAGTGGTAGAGCAGACGCCTCTTAAGCGCCTGGTCGAAGGTTCGAATCCTTCCGGGCTCACCAAAAGTGAAATCGAAGAATCGGTAGGGGCAGCGCTGGCTGCGCCCCCCTCCGCAGACAGCGCTGCAAAGGCAAAATTCAAATTCGCTGAGAGCCGCCGATTCGTTAAAAAGAAGTTCGAGCCGACTTTTTTTGCCATGACTCTCAAATCATGGCAATTATTTTCAGCGCGCGCGACTTTTTGCGCCTGCAAGGCGCAATTTACGAATTCTCTCATAGGTTCGAGCCAAACAGTTCCGTTTTTAGAAATTTGCGATTTTTTCTCCTCTAACTTTAGTTTTTCGTCAAACAATTCATTCTTTTTTTGCTTGTAAATTTCCGGCTCAATAACTTGGTCGAGATAACCATCAAGAAGTCGATTAAGTTTTAATTCTGATTCTTGGATTTGTCCGCCAAGTTGTTTTTCTTCCACTTCGGCGGTTAGTTTGTCTTTTTCTTCTGCCTTTGTAATCCATTTCTCAAAATATGGTTCCCAATCTTCATGCAAACCGCAATCGCTGACAATTTTCCTTAATTGTGTTTCTGTTTCGGATTCAGGAGTATATTTTTGAGTACATGGCTTGAGTTTTTTGGTACATCTGTAATAGACGAATGTTTGGCCAGTTCCGTTTTTGTATTTCTTGACATGTTGCTCAGCCGTGATTGCGGCGCCGCATTCGCCGCAGGTCGCTAAGCCCGTAAAAGCGAAATTGTGACCTTTTTGTCTTGGTCTTTCAATTTTCTCAACTTGTTTTTGGACTTCATCAAACAGCTTTTTGCTGATAAAAGTTTTGTGTGATCCTTGATAATATTCTCCAGCATATTTGATAATTCCCAGATAAAATTTATTGGAGAGCATGTTTTTAACTTGGCCAACTTTTACAGGTTTTTCTCCCTCCCGTTTAATTCCAAACTTAAACATAAATTGAGAAATGGCAGTAAATGAGGTTTTATCATCAGCAAAAAGTTGGAATGATTTTTTGACGACTTTTGATTTTTCTTCGTCAATATCAATTCCCCTCGTTTTGGGGTTATTGATATATCCGTATGGTGCTTTACTTGGCCAAACTCCATTACGAAGTTTTTGGCGATTTCCTCGTTTTACGTTTTCGCTTAGGTTGTCTACGTAATATTTGGATTGGCCAAAAGCGATTGAGAGCATAAATTTACCTTGTGGTGTGCTCTCAAACCAAAACGAGGGGAACTTTAGATCAAGGAGTTTACCAGTATCCAAAAGGTAAATTATTTTTCCACCGTCAATAGAATTTCTCGCCAAACGGTCAGGGTGCCAAGATAAAATTCCGTTTGCTTCTCCTTTTTCTATTTTCTTTAGGACTTCCGCAAACTGTTCTCGTCCGGGGACTTTTGCAGTTTTTGCCTCAGTGATAAATTCCGTGATAAATAAGTTTTCTCTTTTGGCAAACTCCTTGAGTTCGGCAATTTGCGCCTCAATAGACAAAACTTGTTTGTCTTTTTCGTCTGTTGATTTTCGGCAATATGCGATGTATTTGACCATAATTTTGTTTCTCTTAAATTTTTGCGTTTTTCTTCATTCTTTTTATTACGGCGGCTCTCAGCGAATTTGAATTTTGCCTTTGCAGCGCTGTCTGCGGAGGGGGGCGCAGCCAGCGCTGCCCCTACCGATTCTTCGATTTCACTTTTGGTGAACGTTTTTGAACAAATTCGAACGTATTTCAAAGGTAGCGGCGGCTGACCGCACCAGCCGCCGCACTCTCTTAAAGCTCGGCCTGTGGCCTCGCAAAAAGTCGGCTCGACAGACAATTTCTTTTCAAGAAATTGTCTTAAAGAAAAACGCAAAAATTTTTAAAGAACTTTTATAACTTAAATGGCGCAACCAGTTGGATACAGATAAGAATTGCGTCTTACTGTCTGATTGCGCCATCAAAAAACGCAATTCCTAAAAATCTGTATCCATTATCACTATACAGAAATCAAAACAGAAAAACAAGTGGATTTTTATAAGATTGCTTTTTCGATTTTCGTGTATAATGATCTTTGAGGTGAATAAAAATGGAAAAATAACCAGAGATTCGATATACTTTGGTCGTTATAATCAATTATTTATAAATTTCATAAGATAGGAGGTGAAATTATGGCAGAAGGATCAATTCCAGCAGAACCACTGCGTGGTGCACAACCAGTTCAACCAGAAAGAGGAGAGCTGCATAGAACATCTAAAATTAACATTTTTGCTATTGACGATAAGGTGACGAAGACACACGAAGATCATGTTACAAAACAAGGTTTTGGCTATTCGTCACCTTTGGCTAAACCAGAAGTTTCAGAGAGCACCCATTATAGATGGGAAGGAGAACTTCATCCAAATGCAGCAGAACGTGTCAGTAGACCTGATTATGTTAGTTCCTCTAATGTAAGAGATTCTATAGAAGCACTAGCAGAAAATTTTGCGCAAAACTATCGCGATAGACAGGATCCAGTGTTACAACAGCGAGGTGAAGCTTCTTACTCTCTGCAATTTCAGCCAACTCAAGAGCAGATTGACGAATTAATGAAAACCAACCCAGATGTTGCAAGAGTTGTCCGGGGTCTTAAGCCAGAAGAACAAGAGACATTTATGAATGCTTTTCGTAAAGCAAATAAAGTTGCCGCTGGAAAAAAGTAGATTTGACTAAAAATGCTCGTCGGAGCCGAGCAAAAATCGCGCGCGCAAAAAATAACGGAAGCGCGGCGGGTGGGGGCGCCGCGCAACATTGCGAGCCGAGCGGAGCGAGGCGAGCTAACACGATTCTTTGAAATGCGTTCGAATTTTGTTAAAAACGCTCACACAAGAGTACTAAGAGACAAAGACCCAAAACCAGAGCCAGATAAACGAAAAAGGTTAATTGCCAAAAAGGTTCGGGAAAGGTGATAATCAGTAAAGAATCGGCCGGAAAAGCCCAGTTGCCTTGAGGGAATAAAAGCCGGTGAAAAGAGATAAAAACTTGATTCCAAAAGAGAAGGATTAATAGGCCGAAGCCAATACCAAGTCCTAGGGTGAATTTTGCCGCTCGAGTTAGAGCCGCTTGGGTTAACCGGCGCCGAGTCCACCAGCCTACGCCAATAATTATGACGATAATTAGCCATAGCAGACGGACCACCGCTAGCCAACGGACTACGTCTTGGAGATGAGCGATTTCGGCGGGTAGAAAACCTAAGCCGGCCAGTTGAAGTGGTTGATTTAGAACCTGATAGGCAGCTAAAGACAAGGGGTGGTTCAAGGTGAGCTGAAGATAGACAGGAGAAGCAAGAAGCAGGAGGGGAGAGGTCAGCAGTAAAAAGAAACTGCAGACCATGAAAATGCCTTGATAAAATGGAGTGACTGACATGAAGTTCATTATACTGCTGGTTAGCTTGAGTTTAGCGGCGGCTGGGACGTTTTTATTTCAACCGTTGCATCCGGATGAAGGCCAATTTGCGCAGATCGCCGCTAATTGGCATCAAGGGATTTGGCCTTACAGTTTAATCCATGACAATAAACCACCGGGGATTTACCTGATTTATTTGGGATTAAGGCCACTTTTGGGAGAAGCTATCACCGGTTACCGGTTGGTTTTCTTGATCATTAATCTATTAGGCGCCAGCGCGGTTTATCTGATTGGGCGTCATGACTATGATGTTAGAGTGGGCTGGTGGGGAGGGCTGACTTATCTTGGTTTACTATATCTTTATCAGGGAATTTTTGCCCTGACCGAACCACCGGTGGCAGCGTTAACAGCCTGGTGTGGGTGGCTGCTATGCAGCCGAGACAAGAGGCCAAGAGTCGCGAGCAGCTTGAGCTTAGGAATTATCGGCGGGCTGATGCTGATAATGAAACAGCCGGCCGTGTCGTTAATCCTTTGGTTGGCTGGGGCGGTGAAAGCGACCGGTTATAAACTCGGGTTATTCGGTTTGGGTTTAATCATCGTCCCGGGATTAATCACTGGTTGGTGGGCGAGAGAAGGTCAAGTGGGGGTGCTAATCAAGGCAGTGGTAATCAATAATCTCTCGGCTTATCCAGCAAGCTTCGGGGTAACGACTTTTAACTTTATCGCCAGCCAAATCATCCTCCCGGCATTGGTGATCTGGTTAATAATCGGGTGGGGCTGGATTAAGCAAGTACCTCAGGGTCAACGCCGGCAGAGTTATTTAATAGCAATAATTTTATTACTACCCTGGCTCTTATACAGGCCTTATCATCATTATTGGATATTAATTGTACCCTTTATGAGTGTCTGGGTTATGGATATTATGGCGATACAGAAGCGTTGGCGTTTGTTTTTGGGTATACAACTTATGCTAATTTATATGGGCTCAATTTGGCTTAATTTAGTTAATAGACAATAACAGCCGTTTGGTTAAACCAACGCCACAGGGAGAGAAAAACGTCCGGGGGATAGCGACGCTGACCTCGCCAAGGATCATTGGTCAAAATAGATTGGGGTTGATCGGGTGTACCAAGATAGCCGGTGACCACTTCAACATGCATGCCATTGACGGTATAGACTGGTCCTTCAGGCGTGTTCCAAGAAACATCTTTGGCTGGCCAGACACCATTGACCCACCAAACCATGACCGGGTTCCCGGCTTTGACGGTGCGGAGCAAATCAGACAGCGGCCAATTTTGTTTGACCTCAACCGCCCGGTAATGACTGATGGCCTCAGCCACGGGCTGCCAATGGGCGCCGTAGCCGCCATCACCAGCGCCGTTGAAGGTGCCAACCACTCCCAGGTTAGGATTACCCCAGTTGTTTGTTAGGTAATTGCGTTTAACGGTTTGATAGCCGATTTCGTCTAAAAAACCAACTTCATCGACGGTGACGTCCCGATAAGCTAAAGCCATCTTGGCAGCGACTGTATAACAGGTAAAGGTGTGATGTTGTTTAAAGAGAGGTACCGGCAAACGGAAAGATTCGGATTCAGGCTGAGGGGTGGGATTTGGAGTCGGACTGAGCGACGGGGTGAGTATGGGAGTGAGTTGATCAGAAAGACGCAAACCGCTTAAATCAGCTGCCGTTACTGCCAATGGTTTAAAGACAAACAGGAGAGATTGAGCTTGGGCTTCTAGGTTTACCCAGGAAAGGGGCAGGATTTGGTGGAGGTTAAGCGTATATTCGAGATTAGGATCAAGAGGTTGATCGGGATAAAAGAGGAGGCGATCAGGGAACGGGCCATAGGCACCACGACCAAACCGCCAGACGCCGGCGGCCTGAGGTTGGAGAGCTGCGGACAGACGGCGGCTGATAGGGCGGTTAAATCGCAGGACTAAGGGGGTGGCGGGATCTAGGTTGAGCGGAGAAAACAGAGGTAACTTAGGGGAAAGCAACTGAGGCTGGGGCAATAAGATGATACCCAAAGCTAAGACAATGATCATTAAACAAAGAGGGGTGATGATGATAGCGGCTTTGGGGGGTAAACGGCGCTTGGCGGTTAAGATAATACGGATTAATAATATAACGAGGGCACCTAGGAGATACCAACGCCAGGCTAAAGGACTGAGTAAAGAGTTGAGATTAAACATAAATTATTTAAAAGCCTGATAAACCTGACTCAAGCTGGTCATAACCACCGGTCCGAGGCCATCACGGAGGCGGTGCTGGTTGATTAGGGTGAAAACCTGAGCCATGGTCTGCTGGCGACGGCCATCGAACCATTGCGGGTGGCTTAAATAGGTAATTTGCCGGGGTTTAAGGAGAGGGGTTTGGTCATAATTCGTCCAAAATCGATCGATCATTTGGGCGGCAGAATAGGCATAATCGTCTGCCCCGTTATTGGGAATTTCCAGAATGGTCAATTGGGGGGGTTGAGCGCGATTCTGATCAAATTGCGAGGGATAATACGGTTGGGTATCGGCTTTAAGATCCCAAAACCCGGAGATGGCTCGGGTGCCAAAAGTATATTTGGTTCGACCGGAAGTATCGGCCCAAAAACCGGTGTCCTGCAAGGCTTTTAAGGTGTCTAAATTTGCAAACCAGGCTCCGGCTCGGTACAGGCGAGGTGACGGGAGACCGGCTTGAAGAAATTGCTGCTGACTAAAGGTTAATAACTGCTTCATTTCGGCATATGTATAAGCGGTGGTGAGGACGTCATAACCTTCGGTAAAACCACCACCCCAGACTTGATCGGCTTTATAGGGCAAACCGGCGGCTTCAAGGTAATCGGGGAACAGGTGAAGGTGGAGACCCAAGTCGTCGCCCTGATCGAGACGGCGCTTGAGCCAAGCAGTTAGTTCGGCGGCGCGAGCCGGAGTGATTTCCGGAGTGGTGTAAATGCGGGGATTGAAAAGGTGAGTTAAAGGTAAATGGTACCGCTCAGATACATCAATTAAAGCTAGGAGGTAAGCGTCGGCAACGTCATAACCTTCCCAATCAAGGGTCCAGGTGATATATAGCGGGTGAGTTACCTGAAGCCAGGTTCGGTCGCGAAGTTAAGGTTAAATTACCCAGCAAAACTTGAGTCTCTAAGGTGTGAGTACCCGGCATCAACTGGGAAGTGGTCAAGTCAACTTGATAACCATTAGGTATCGCCGACAAGGAAATCAGGGGTTGTTGATCCAATAACAACAGAGCCGGATAATGAGCACTGTTTAAGGCAATATCTTCCGGTAAGGATAATTGATAGCGCACGGTCGGTTCGCCGACTGGAATCCACGGCTTATCCACCGTCCCACTCAGTTGTTGAAAGACGGTTGAATTAATTAAATAATCTTCGGTTAAACCAATTTTGGTAGCGGCCATAAGAAACAGGGCACCGGCTAAGACCAACCCTTGACCATGAAGAAGACGAAGGCGCCGGCTACCGAGACGAATGGACAGGAGATCGGAGAGATTAAACAAACCGTGAACGAACCGGTGAGTCAGGCGTACCAATAAGAGCTCTTCTTTAGGGGTAACTTTAAAATCGGCGATGATGGCATAAACGGTTAAGCCATAACGGTAATTGAGCGGGAGGATAGCAGCCAAATAAACCGCGGCGATGACCGAAACCATCCACAAGACTAAGGTAAGAATGAACGAAGCGGTTTGAGGCAGAGCTAAACCTTGATAGAGAAAGACAATTAAAGTATGGGTGAAATAGATGGCAAAGGCATTTTGGCCGAAAACTAATAATAAGGTTTGCGTCCAAGGTAAATGCCTCAGATAATGGACGTGTTCAAACAAGGTTAAGAGGGCTAAACCGGCAGTCAAACCAAGGAGCAGAAAGGCCGGGCTGGGGGGGAAACGGTGCAACCAGCCGGATACAGGCAACGCTAACAGAAAAGCCGACAAACCCGTACCCAGCAGAATGACCAGACTGAGACCCAAGAGCCGACGGTAGCGGTGACGGACGAGGGTCGGCGACTGATCGTAAAGGTAACGGCCTAAAGTGATGCCAAATAAATAAACCGGGGCATAAAAGAATAAGGGAAAGGTATAGTAACCGGGATGCCCTGCTAAAAAGGCTTGCCAGGGTACCAACCAAGCTGGCAGCGGCAGTAAATAGAGACCAACGCCGAGAAGATAGCAGCCAAGTCTAACGGTAAAAACTGCCAGGGGTGAACGGGATAGCGATTCGAGTTGATTTTTAAGGGTAATTTTAAGTAAACCAAAGATGATAAAAACCGGAATAAATTCGGTGAACGGGATAAACGAGCGGAAAGTTAAAATATTGACCAAGACCGACCAGGACCAACCATAAAGCCAAGTTGAACCGATGAGGGCAATGAGGTAATAACCCAAAAGATAAATCCAAAGCCTTTGACTTAAGCGTCGAACCATGGAGCGGTGCGGGTGTTTAAGATGGAGATAAGCCCAATAGGCGGTCATCCCCGCCAGCAATAAGAGGCCGGTAAAACACAGGTGATCGGCCAGACCGTTGACACCTCGAAGGAACGGTTGATAACCGGTGTGAAAAAAGAAAATGGCATGACCCAAAGTCATCAGGAGAATTAAAAAACCCCGAGTCAAGTCTAAACCCCATAAACGTGGTCCAGCGGTAGTTTCAGCCATGCTAACACTATAACAATCTCAACCTTTAGAGAGAAGCCGAACCCGGATTGCTTCTTTGGGGAAACTAAAGTTATGATGAAGGGGTATGGCAGATCCCGAGCCCAAACCAGCTGAAGCGGTGAAACCAGTCGAAACAACCCCGGCCAAGGTAGAGGCGCCAGCAGCGGTGAGCGAAGCCCCGAAGCGACGGTGGCCTTTTGGTCGAAAAAAAGCCGCCAACACCGGGAAAACAGCCGAGCCAGCCGCTAGCGAGTTACCGGAAAAACCAACCGATTCACTCGAGGCTAACCTGGAAGTGATTGCCCAACACTTGGAAGTCAAAGAAAACCATGATCATTGGCACTTAAAGATTAAGAAAAAACCGGTGCTTATCCTGGGTGGATTGTTGATACTAGTAATGTGGGGCATCGTGGCGGTGCGCCAGTTTAAACTCCCCCAAGTAGCCTTAGTGACCGAGACCACTGAGGTTGCTCCCAGTCCTACCCCGTTGCCGGAAATCATGATTCGGGTGCGTTATCGAGAGACCAGTTTAGCCAGTCCGGCCGCTGAGCTGGCTCGGTACCTGACCGACGCCGGTTATCCGGTTATCGATACGGTTTTTGACGAAAACAGCGATTATACCGGGATATTTATCGTGACCAAAGCGGAAAACCAACCCTTGAGGACAACGTTGGCAGGTATTTTAGCCGCCAAATACCCCTTGGCTAGCCCCACGGCAGAATTAACCAGCGACAGCGATTTTGACGCCGTAATTTTGTACGCACCAGTAGCGACGGCAGAAGCGGCCTTGGTTGAATAACCGGGTATACTGGAAACCATGAGTGATGAGATCCTGGGCTATTTAAAGCGAGAGCAACAGCTGAGTCAGCGGCTGGTGCGCCATCTCTGGCGGCAATGGCGAGAGGCGCAGCCAGATTTAGGCATCCCGATGAAAGTCATGGGACAAAATCTAGGCCAGTATTGCCTGAGGGGCGGTAAGTGGCACCGGCCGACATTGGTCCGCTTGGCCGTGCAACTGATGCAAGTCAAGCTAACCCCGGCGATGATGCGAGCATCTGTAGCAGTGGAATTAATGCACCGCTACTTGCTCTGCCATGACGATTTAATTGACCAAGATTTGAAGAGGCATGGCGGACCCACCTTGGAGCAGGTTTACCGACAGCGTCAGGTCACCTTATATGGCAATCGAACCGAATCAACCTATGCTTTGGGGGTGGCCATGGTGGGGGGGGATTTGCTCAACGCCCTGACCCAGTTGGCTGTGCTCGAAAGCGGTTTAAAACCGGAGTTAGCGGTAGCCTTCTTGAAAGGTTTAAACCAGGAATTGGTGGAAACGGCCGCCGGTTGGATCATGGAAACGGAACTGAAACAAAAACCGTTGCTGCGAGTCAGCCTGGATCAGGTCAGACAGACCATGCTCTTGGTCAGCGCCCATTACAGCTTTCTCTGGCCGTTGAGGTTGGGACAAATTTTGGGCGGAGTAAAAGAGGGTGAGTGGCTGCCCGCTTTGGAAACCTATGGTCGTCATATCGGTTTAGCCTTTCAAATTACCGATGATTTGTTAGCAATAGTGGGTGAGGAAAAAACCACCGGTAAACCGGTCGGAAGTGACTTAAGAGAAGGTAAGAAAACATTACTTACTCAGTATGCTTATCAACAAGCAAATTTCAGACAGAAGACTTATTTACAGCAATCATTGAACACATTTATTAATAATGAAAGATTACAAAATATACGCGAAATCTTGACGACAACCGGGGCTATAACCTATGCCAAGCATGAAGCCCTAAAACAAGCTCAATTGGGCATCAAAGCGATTGAGAGCATGAGTAACGGAGATGATGAGGCTAAAAGGAAATTAATCTGGTTGGGAAAATTCGTGGCTCAACGCCATTATTAAGCTTTAAGAGCCAGTTTTAAGACTTGGTCCATATGGTCCACGAATTGGAAGGAGATATCCCGACTGACACTGGCAGGAATATTGATCAAGTCTTTTTTATTGCTTTTGGGCAGAATTAATCGTCTTAAACCAGCCCGATGGCCGGCAATCACTTTCTCTTTAACGCCCCCGATTTCCAAAACCCGACCCCGAAGGGTAATTTCCCCAGTCATACCTAAATCCGAGCGGACTGGTTTTTTGGTTAAAGCGGAGATTAAAGCCGTAGCAATGGTGACGCCGGCGGAAGGACCATCCTTGGGCACAGCGCCTTCGGGGACATGAACATGAATATCGATCCGTTTATAAAAATCACGGGGTAAGCCCAAAGTTTGCCAACGACTCCGGACGTAAGACCAAGCAGCTTTAGCTGACTCTTGCATGACCTGACCTAATTTGCCAGTTAAGATGACTTTACCAATGCCAGGCATAATGGCAACTTCGACAAAAATGATGTCGCCGCCGACTTGAGTCCAAGCTAAACCGGTAGCCAAGCCCGGTTCACTCAGCTTTTCGGCCAAAGTATCACTGAATTTAATTGGCCCTAAATATTTGACTAAATCCTTCTTGCCAAAAGTCACTTTAGAGGTTTCCCCGGAGGCAATCCGTTTGGCCGCTTTACGCATGACTTTGGAGATTTCGCGTTCGAGATTACGGACTCCGGCTTCCCGAGTATAGTTTTTGGCGATGCCTTTTAAGGCCTCAGGTTTCAAAGTAATTTGCGAGCGGCGTAAACCATTAGCCTGTAAAGTCTTGGTCATGAGGTGTTTTTTGGCAATTTGCAGTTTCTCGATCTCGGTATAGCCGGAAAAGGTAATAATTTCCAAGCGATCTTTGAGGGCAGGGGGAATAGTATCCAAGACGTTGGCGGTAGTGATAAAGATCACTTCAGATAAATCAAAGGGGACTTCTAAATAATGATCAGAGAAATCACGATTTTGTTCGGGATCAAGGGCTTCCAACAAAGCGGCGCTGGGATCACCGCGAAAATCGACTCCAACTTTATCGATTTCATCAAGCATAAAGACAGGATTACGGGTACCAACCTGACGGACACCTTGAATGATCCGGCCTGGCATGGCTCCGACATAAGTGCGCCGGTGACCGCGGATTTCGGCTTCGTCGCGAATGCCGCCCAAAGAAACTTTGACAAATTTACGATGCAAGGCTCGGGCAATACTCCGGCCGATCGAGGTTTTACCGACGCCCGGCGGTCCCACAAAACAGAGAATCGTCGGGACCGCCCGGTCTTTTAAGGCAGGATTTTGTTTTTTGAGGGTTAAAACGGACAAATACTCGATAATCCGTTCTTTGACTTCGGTTAAACCGTAATGGTCGGCTTCCAAGACCTGTTCGGCTTTTTTAATCGAGACGTTATTGCGAGAGCGGGTGTTCCAGGGCATATCCAAGACCGTTTCCAGCCAGGTCCGAATGTAGCTGTATTCCGGGCTATGGACGCTCATCTTGGTAAAGCGATTGATTTCTTTATCGACTTTTTGCTTGACTTCTGCCGGCAATTTAGCCTTAGTAGCTTTCTTTTTAAATTCATCGATTTCCTGCTCTTCGTCTGATTCGTCACCTAATTCCTTTTGAATCGTCCGTAAGCGTTCCCTTAAGACGCTTTCACGCATACTTTTATCAAACTTCTTCTGGGTTTTACTGGTGATGTTCTTTTCAATTTCTAAAATCTGAATCTCGTGATTTAATTTATTAATGACCACTTCAAAACGATGGAGTAAATCCAGGGTTTCTAAAACCTGTTGTTTTTCTTTGGTGGGGATGTCTAAGGTAGCGGCAATTTGATCCACTAATTCCGGTGCTTCTACCCCGGACATCAACTTCATAAAATTTAAAAATTCGACCGCTTTGCCCAAATTAACCGCCCGTTTAAAATCGTTTAAAAGGTGTCGGTTCATGGCTTCGAGGCGGGGATCGACGGGGACAGTATCCGGCAGTTCGGTCACTTGAGCAGTCAAATAACTACCGGAGAAATCCACCTGATCTAAGTGAACTCGAGTCAAACCTCGAACCAAGGCATTGATTTCCTGATTGGTTTTAAGCGTCCGCTCGATGGTGGCCAAGACACCGACCGAATAGAGATCAGCCTGCTGAGGATCGGCGACTTGGGCTCGTTTTTGAGTCACAAAGACTATTTCCCGACTGGTTTGAAAACTTTGTTCGACCGCTTTAACCGAGCGCGGCCGACCAAAAGTTAAAACGACTTCGGAGTGGGGAAAAATAACCCCGTCACGAATAGCGGCGACAATATAAGAACGATTTGATGGAGAAGCGGCATGATTTTTAAGAATAATAGCCATAGGCTTTTAGCAATTTATATTATTGAGTGCTAAATGTCAACCCCTCCCCCAGCTTAGTTAAGGAGGCCAAGGATAGCGATTTTGTTGGCCTCGGTCACTGGGACCATGACCAGACCTTTACCAGGTTGACCGTAGAAAATGGCACTGTTTAAAGGCAGATTGGCTAATAAGGGAAAACCTAATAAATCCTCTTCGCCCTTAATCACTAGTAAACCCGTCGGCTGACTCAAGATTTGAGCTAAGCGGCGGGCGGCTGAGGGTTGAATCGTGCCCGGAGGATTGGTGGCCTGAAGTTGAATGGCCGGCTTAAAGCCATGCCAATCAGTGGGGTGAGGTTGGCGATTAACCAGATAATCAATGACGGCGTAATGGAATGGTAATTGCCGTTTGAGAAAGACTTCAGTCGTTTCATCTCCCAGCAAGGCCACTTGATAAAAGCGGTTTAAATAGGCTCGGGTCAATTGCTGGGCTGGAATGATTTTCCCCTGAGGTTGACTGATGAGCTGGCGTTGTCTAAGGGTTAAGAGATGTGGTTGGCTAAACACAGCCGCCCAAACTTGACCCTGGCGGTCGACCAAGCCCTGACGAATACGAGTTGAGGAGAGAGGTTGGCCGGCGCGGTCTTTGACCAAATTAACCCAGTGAACCGGCAGGGGCTGAAGCTGAAGCTGAACTCTTTTGTTATTCAATTCTTGGACACCGGCTTTTGTTAGCTTGCTAGCCACTAATAGATCAATTTTATTGTTCTTTAGGGTGGGGCCATAGGGATCGTTCAAGGGAACCAAGTGAAAGCGGGGTTGATAGCCACCGGCAGTGAGAAAACGCTTCAGGGCGGCCAAGCGAACCGAGTAGGATTCCAGGCTGGCGGGATAATCTTTCTGGACCCGTCGGGCATCATGAACCACCCCGATAATAACCTGATCAGCCAGATTAAATGCCCGAGTTAACAATTGGTGATGACCCAGGTGTAAGTGATCGAAAGTACCACCCAGAGCGGCCAAACAATACTTTTTAATCATGGGTATATTTTATCCTAGACAAAGCCCATTTTCTCTTTGACTTCATGGAGAGTCGATTGGGCCAGAGCTCGAGCCCGTTTGGCGCCTTGATGGATTACTTCATCGACCAAGTGCGGTTTGGCCGTCAAGGTCCGATGTTTCTCCCGGATTGGGGCTAAGTCTTGATAAATAGCCTTGGCCAAATCTCGCTTCAAGGCTTGATAGCTGATACCGGTGGTGGTGTAGGCGTGTTCATAACTTTGACGTTTGGCCTGGCCTTCAAAGATTTCCACAAAGGTCAAGAGATTAGCCACTCCCCCAGTCGCCGGGACAACTTTGCCCTGGCCGCTATCGGTTGGGGCGGCGGCCAGCCTGGCCTCAATGGTTTCCAAGCTATCAGTGAGATTGAGGTAACTCCCCTCAATTGACTTACTCATTTTGCCTTCACCGATTAAAGATGGAACTGAGGCGGTGGGGGTGGTAAAGCGCTGGACCTCGGGAAAAGTTGTCCCGTAAAGTTGATTCATCTTCCGGGCAATTTCCCGGGTGATTTCCAAATGCGGTTCCTGGTCAAGACCGCAGGGGACCAATGAAGCCTGGTAGATTAAGATATCGGCAGCCATTAGAACCGGGTAATTTAACAAAGCCATAGTGACATGTTCGGGGAACTGTTTGATCTTATCTTTGTAGGTGGGAAGATGCTGCATCCGAGCCACCGATACCACCGAGGCGAAAAGAAAGGCCAGTTCGGTGTGTTCGGGGATTAACGATTGTTTAGTGATGATGGCTTTTTGGGGATCCAAACCCGCGGCCAAATAATCGAGAATGATATTCCGGGTGGCAACCGCTAAAGTCTTAGGGTCATAGGGAGTGGTAATGGTGTGAACATCGACGGCCATGTAAAGGCATTCATACTGAGGGTCGTTTTGCAGCTCGATATAGCCCTTGATCGCTCCTAAATAATTACCCAAATGCAAGCGCCCGGTAGCCCGGGTACCAGAAAAGACTCGCAGTCTCATACGAGTTTATTTTAGCAGAGAATCTAATGGATAGGACAAGAAGAAGTGATTAGCGGCTACAGACAGGCCAGGCACGGACACCACCGGCAGCGATTTTGAAGGCGGCAGTCATGATGGCTTGTTCGGCGTCAAACCTCAAGTCCGGATTGGGGTCAAGCCCCATAGCTCGCCGAGTACTTTGCCAGGTACTTGAGGAAAACTGAAATATACCCCCATAGCCACCAGAGCGGTTATAGGAATCAGGGTGATAATGGGATTCACACCAGGCGATGCGCTTAAGTAATTGAACCTCGACACCGAATTGATTGGCAAACTGAGTAAAGAGAGCCTCATAAGGCGATTCGGGTAAGGTTTTTTGGGGTTTTTCAACCTTAACCGCCGCTTTAGCGGCCATGACTAACCGGGCTGGCTGAGCTGGTTTAGCCGGTTTGAACACCAGGCTAGAGCTGATTTCACCAGATTGAGGATCAAGCGAGTCCAAATTAACCTGACCCACGACCGGATCAGTCAAGGCTAAGTCTTGAGGAACTGCCTGGGGGGAAGTCACAGCCAAGACGGTCGAGGTAATCACCCCAACTAGGTTTAAATTGATTTGATTGACAATAGATATCATAGGCTTAAACAAGCCTCCTTAAAGCGGGCATATTAACAGGCAGAAACGAGAAAGTCAATCTTTTGTACAATTAATGTGTTCTTTAAGAAAACGCCTAATTTCACTTAGGTAAGGCTGGATTACTTCGGCAGGCATGAAGGCCAGATGTAAGCTTCATTGACTGACAAGACATAGGCAGCGGTTTTGATGGCCGCCTCGGCACTGAAACGCAAGTCTGGATGGGGATCTTCGCCTAACTCAAGGCGATAGCGCTGCCAAGCGCCAGGAGTGAATTGGTACAAGCCGGTATAGTTTAAATGTTGGGCGAGAGGATTAAAGCCGGATTCACATTGAGCTATGTGCCGTAAAATGCCAGCGTTAACGTTAAACTGACGGGCATAGGTCTCGGTTAAGCTATAGATATCAGCCGCGACTGGTTCGGGAGTAGGGGTAGGCGATGGGACTATGGTTGGGGTGGGAGTTGGTTTCGAAGTTGGTGACGGAGCCGGCGTTGCCGAAGGACTAGCGGTAGGTTCAAGCGTAGGCACGTGGGTGGGAATTGAGGTCGGGGCGGCAAGGGTAGGGGCCGGTTGGGGCTGATGAATTTGGCTGATACCTAAAGCTGAGAGAACCAAGATACCAACCACAATCATTCCATAGAACATATTCGAGTCATTATACCCTCGCTCCAGTTCAAAGTTGGTATAATCAGTCCAGGTAAAGACAAATTGCCGGGTCGTCTAACGGCAGGACACAGCGCTCTGAACGCTGTTATCAAGGTTCGAGTCCTTGCCCGGCAGCCAAAAAGGCCGGCGTTCAACCACTCTCGGGTGGTTTTTCGCTGTTTTAGACCTGGACTTTGACATAATTACAGATGATGGTAGACTAATAAGTAGACTAATATTAGACTAATATACCAGTGTAAATATGTCAGACAACCAAGTGCTTCACCCGTTTAAAACACCATTTTTATCGTCCCTGACATTTGCTCCAGAGACCATGCCCTTTACCGATGCCGAAATCTATTTACTAGATAAAGAACTAACCACTTTTGAGCAGGCATATTTAAATCCAGAGGTGGAACGAACACTTATCAGTAAAAATGAGCTTCTTGCCTCATTTGCCATTTCCAAGGCAGAAAATTCGGAACTGACTATAAAAGAAGCAGAAGATGTGTACGCGCTGCTAATTAGTGACTCTGAATTTGATTTTATTGGTAAAAAACTAGAAGGTAACCATCAATTAACACAAAAAGATCACGATAAGCTGGAGTTTTACAACATCGCGAAAACATTTCGGGCCTATAACCAACTTAGATTCAGCTTGGACCAATTGAAGCCAGAATTCATTTTGGGGATTCATCGGGAACTAACTCAAGGAATGGATATTTTTAAGGATTATTTGCTTGATTTTACTATTTATAAATCTGGTAAATTTCGTGACAACGATGAAATTAGAGTTGGATCGTATGTACCAGCCCCGTTTAGTCAAATTAAAGCTGGAGTTAACGAACTAATTGCTTGGTTACAATATCAACCATCACCCACGGCGATTGCGGAATTTCACACAGCCTTGTACGCTTTACACCCATTTAATAATGGGAATAAACGCGTCTGCCGGATATTGGAACACCTTCTTTTTAGAGCCGTTGGGATTAATCATAAAAACCTATACAGCACCGCTTACTACGGTCATCTTGAAAAAGCCCGTTATTATAAATACCTCCTCTATTCTTTGGAACGTTACAACTTAAATCACTTTGTCGGTTTCTGCCTTGAGGTTTTGGTGGTGTCGATGATGTCGGTGATTAAAACCAGCATTGAAGTCAAACGGGATAATTATCTTAGCTCTCTGACCCTAAATGAAAATATTATCAAAATTACCAAACCCCTAATTAAGCGCCGGGAGTTACAGTTTAAACAACTTATCAAAATGGTTGGTAAAAAAATGGCTAGGCAAACGTTTGTGGATAGCTTGGCTAAAGCGGTGGAACTTAAAGCACTGTCTAAGCGTGATGAGGGGAGAAACACCTATTACTCCATTCCGGTCTCAATCCCAGAAGTACCCATATATGATAAATGGCTAGCTACCTCAAGGAAAAAACTAACTTACATACCGGATGAGTTATTGTTACTTTAACTTGAGTTTTGAATCACGCCAATATCACGCCACTAACTGAATCGGAAAAGCACTTGTCTGAGCCTGAGCCGCTCCATAAGCCCTTGCCTGGCGACGAACCTTAGCGATTATTTCTTGATTTGATTTCTTCGTTAGCAATATTTATACGATCCTGGTAAGGAACACTTCGATAGAAGAGTTTCCACTTCAAACTAGAGTCATCTAAGGGTGGGAAATGGGCATTTTTAAACTTCTCGGTAGCGGTAATCATGCCTTGGGGATTAGTCATGTGTTTAACGGTAAACCGGTCAGCCTCATATTCACTTAGGCTCCCAAATTGGATATAAAGTAATCCCAAAATTACTCCGACAATGGGAATCAGATATTTGGACCGGTGGTGAATGATTAGGACTCCTACAATAAATAGCAATACAAAAAAGATGCCTTCTTTAATGGCGTGGTGTAATAAATAGTGGCCGGTTTCGTGCAAAACGACATATTCTTTCTCACTGTCTGTAAATTCCTGGTTTAACCGACTTGATAAAAGCATATATGGTTTACCGGGAACCCCAATCATGACCGCGTATAGCCGGGGTGAGGCAATAATTCGAAAGGACTCAAGCTGTAAACCGGTTTTGGATTTAATAAGACTAATTTGGGGTGAATTCTTAATTTCAGTCAGGATTTGTTGTTTTTGACCGATACTGGTCAGGTACAGGCCCAATACCATCCACTGAGATACGGCTACTATGATCAGGAAAAGGAGAAAATATCTAGAAAGAGATTTTATTTTAGCTTTTTTCATTTTTTATCCTCCTTTGGTAAACATAATATCCAAGTGTAAATAACACCAGGATTATTTCTAGAATAAAATGTGTCGGGGTTTCGATTAAATATCCTCTTAAGGCTTCGTGGGTGGTAATTAAGTTTGGATGTTCGTTGATATTAGCGGGATAAAGCCAGTTAATTTGGGCAGGGACAGGCTTGCCGATTCCGAGTCGATACAACCAATAGCTCAGATCGTCCAAAATCAAATGACTGAGCAAGGCCATCAAGCCCAAGGCATAAGCTAACTTAGATAATTTAATTCGCGTAACAAGAATCAGCAGAATGAAGATCATAGCTATACCCATGACCGTATGAATGGGAAAACTATGATGGCTAGCTCCGGAATACCCAAACAAGGGGAGGAAAAAGAAGTCAAAATCAAGAATCAGCCCACACACAGTGATAAAAACCACTTCTTTAACGGGAAGGTTTAACCCCTTTATTTTCGGAGTTTGAGACAGAAAATATCCTGCAGATAAATGGCCTAACGGAAGCATAATGTACGGTAATTATAACCTTGAGTTAGTAGTATTAGCTAAAACCATTCCGTCTCCCTATTTTCCCGGTCAGGTGCGATAATTAAAGGAATTTAAATATTAAGAATGAAAGCTCATGTATAACCATCAGCCTAAAGATTATATTTGTCCGCTTTGTGTGGCAATCAAGGGTGAAGAAAACGAACACACCTGGTACGCCAAAGCGATATTTTTTATAAAAATGATTTAATCATGGCTTTTATCAACTCTCGCCGGTGGCCAAATAATCCGGGAGGAGTGTTAATTGTGCCCAACCAACATTTTGAAAACCTTTACGATATGCCTGAAGAAATTTTAGTCCGAATTTATGTAATGGCTAAAAAAATGGCTCTTGCTCTGAAAGAAACATATAAGTGTGATGGGACATCAATCAGACAATACAATGAACCGGCTGGGAACCAAGATGCTTGGCACTTTATGTCCACGTTATGCCGCGGTACACTAACGATCAGCTATATCAACTTTACGATCAGAAGTCTTGGACTACACCGGAGGAAAGAAAACCATACGCGGACAAGTTAAGAAATTATTTCCTTGGCAAATAGCCAGTTTGAGTTAAAGCCTCTATCACTTTTTGGGTATGGATTTTGCTTTCGGTGTCATCAAATTTAGTGATGATTTCAACTTCTAAGTTCATACCTTTGGCATGCATCTCTGCACTTTTAACTACACAATTGCCAATAGCAATCCAATCATCTGTTAACAGGATAATCGGCAGACCAACAGGGTAAAGTCGTAAGTTGGTTTTCGTGGTCCTAAAAGTTAATCCCGGTTTCAAAGTCTCCGGAGCCGGGTCGTCTTTGCTACGTCTAAACATCGTATTTACTTCAACTTGTAAGCCCATAATGGCCCCCCTTTCTACACATGTAATCTATCAGAATAAGTGGCACCCCACCTCACACGATTCACTTGATTATTTTTATCCAGATTGAAGTAAGCTAATTCGCCAGCTCCCTCAACTTCATCGCTGCCGGTCATTTCAAAGACATCTTTCTTGATTGGTTTTAGAATTACCGCGCGGGATAAAGGCTCAAAGGAATTTGGGTAAAAACCAATAAGGTTCTTCCCTGAGGCTAGTACGGCTGAATCCTCCCAAATATCCCGGTATATGCCCTCATATTTGGCTAATCCTGGCTTAGGAAATAGGAGAGGATTTTTAAGGAAATAATTGATGATATTAAACGCCAAACTAGAGTAATCCTTAGGATCAATCTCGATTACACTCGTCAGGATTACCACCCCAATATTCCGATTTACATCAAAGGCAATGTTACAGCGGTAACCTTGAAAACCTCCAGAATGGTAATAAATGGTATGCCCACCAGATTTAAAAGTCCGTAAACCCAACGCTTGATTGATGCCGTCTTTAGCATTTTTCCACCCAATCTTTCTCATTTCTTGTTTGCTGGTTTCAGCCAATAAAATAATGTTACCTTTAAATTGAGCACTCATAAACTTTAATAAGTCCCGCACATTTGAAGTCAAACCTGTAGCTGAGGCCATGGCATTTGTCTCGATTAAGGGGAAAGCTTCGCGGTTCTTACTAGGTAATTTCCGACCATATCCGACGGTTAATTGGTCTTTGATGGTTTTAGTTAACTCTGATGAAGTTAAATCCATTCCTAATTTTTGGCATACATGCTTTTGAATATAGGTTTCGTAGGTTAATTCAGAAACCGCCTCTACTACGGCACCTAATATCGAAAAACCTAAGTTTGAATATTTCCAGCGGGAATTGGGAGCAAAGGGTAAAGTCAGTTTGCTCACATATTTTTTCAGATGGTTTAAATCGGGAAATTGGTGTTCGATCCAATGCAGAGTGTCCCCATCCCGGGTAATACCAGAGGTGTGAGTTAATAATTGGCGGATAGTGATTTTTTCTATCCTTGTGTCAACTGAGGATTTAAACCAGTTAAGGTATGAAGATACGGGCTTATCGAGGCTTAGCTTCCTGGCTTCTTGAAGCTGGAGATATAGGGATGGTGGTAAAGATTTTGGAAATTGAAGCGATTCGAAAACAAGTCTTCTCGGTTGCTGAGCCATAACCTTTGGTAAAAATTACTTGATCTTTGTAGATGACACCTACAGTTAAGGCCGGAATTTCTTCCATATAAGCTTTATGCCTTATGCACATATCAATGAACTGAGCTGCCTGTTTCAATTTTTGGATAGTTTTATCTTCTGACATTAGCTGATTTTATCACTGATATAGCCGGGGTATAATCTAGAAAAGGAGAGAATAATATGCTTAAGAATAAAGTTGTTGTCATTACCGGTGCTGGAACAGGTTTGGGTAAGGCGGTTGCTGTAAAAGTGGCAGCGTTAGGGGCGAAAGTAGCCATAGTTGGAAAAACTGAGGTTGAATTGAAGGAAGTTAAGAGTGAGATAAATAAATCAGAGGGTATAGCCGAATATTTTGTGTGTGATATTACTCAAGCTGATGAGGTGAAAAGGGCAGTTCAAGCGGTGGTTAAAACTTACGGGCATATAGATGTACTCATAAATAATGCCGGTATATGGACGGATGAAGAGTTGGAAGCAAATCGCCCGGAATTGAGGAAAAAAGCCCTTGAAACCAATGTTTTAGGCCATATTCAATTCACGTATGAAGTCTTACCTATCTTTCAAAAGAAAAATGCCGGTTATATTTTAAATGTAATTTCCACGGCCGGAGCTAGTGATACCCCAGCCGGGAATAATACCCGATGGAAAACTTATGGCGCCTCCAAATGGGCGATGACCGGTTTTACTAAATCTTTGAGAGAATCATTAATGGAAACGAAAATAAGAGTGACTGCTTTCCACCCAGGCGGTTTTGACAGCATGCTTTATGAAAAAGCCAATCGGCCTAATCCGCATAACCAACCATGGATGATGGACACTAACGATGTGGCGGATATTGTCGTTTTTGCCCTTACCCGACCAGCTGGGGTGATGATGGAAAAAATAATTGTCAGTCACGTTAACAAATGATTTATGAAAAAGCTAATATTAGGATGAAACTTATGAACGCACCTGTTTCCGCTCCACCATTATCCCCATTTATCAAAAAAGGCAATACAATTTATACCTCTTATACCTCGGGACAGGTTTATCTCAAAGATGGAAAGCTGATTGAGGGGACGGTCAAAGACCAAGCCCACCAGGTCATGCAAAATCTAAAAACTGTATTGGGAAATGCCGGAGCCAGTTTCAGCGATGTGGTTAAAACCACGATTTATACCACCGATATGTCCATTTATGGGGAAATAAATGAGGTTTATGCCAGTTATTTTTCTGGGAACTATCCAGCCAGAGAAGTCATCGGCGTCAAAGAATTGCCCTTGGGTGCTAAAATCGAAATTAGCATGATCGCTATAGTAAACTAATAATTGTTAAAAAGGAGCCGTATGATAGGTGAAAGTGGTTTCGATTCTCAACAGTCACAATTGATATTTTCAATTGCAACAAACGCAAGAACTGGAAAAGAATATTCTGTTAAATCGCCGACCGTGCAAAGATTTGATTTAACAGGTTTATCGGAAAGTGAAATTCAGTCGACTCATTCAAGGCTAATTTTTCCTAAAAAAAGTTAACAGACCAGTTGCTTTTGACCCAGCGAAATTAATGACAGGAATTATCGGTGGAGATTTTATAACTAAGGATGTTGTAACGGCATATTATCCACATATTCATGAGGGCAAATTAACGGGTAAAACAGAATTCACGATGACTTTGGATGATGCAGCATTACTTATGAGACGGGCCGCAAGTGAGTTGAAAATTGACCCCAGTTTATTAAAAAAAGCAGTTGATGGATATTTAACTGAGATTTCGTTTGCGATCCCAGAAGATTGGAAGCTCCACGAAAAAGATGTTGCTATGTCGTTAGCAGCAAAACTATAAGTCCGACGAGTTATTTTTTCAACCAAAGAGCGGAGCATAACGATAATCACACATCTGGAAGTGGGTTCGAATAGCGTCCTTCGACGAAGCTCGGGATACATAGTTCGGCAGGCTCAATATTGTAAATCAACGCAGGCCAGCTCGTTTTTTCCTCAAGAAGTAATATATCAAAACACATCACTCCCGGCATGGATTCGAACCTAACTCTGTTATCCTCCGTCCTTAGTCATATGTATATTAACCGGATATAATATCCTCATGTTAACAACCAAACCTCACGTTATTTGTGAAATAAGCAATCAAGATTTTGGTTTACCCACAGCCTCACATACAAATTACCGGATTCGAGAAGCCTCTCGGGGATTATTAATTCATGAAAGTGAGGTAGCTTTAATCTATTTATCCCGTTTCAAATATCACAAATTGCCTGGCGGTGGGATTGAAAAGGGTGAAACGCCAGAACAAGCTTTTCACCGAGAAATTTTAGAAGAGACTGGCTGCCACTGCCAGGTCACTAATCCAAATGCAATTACCATAGAATATCGAGATAATTTTCAGCTAACTCAAATTTCTCATATCTTTTTTGGAAGAGTGACCGAAAACACTTATAAGCTTCGGTTAGACCAGTACGAAATTGAAGAAGGTTCTGAGTTAAAGTGGATCCCAATAAAAGAGGTAGAAGTTTTGCTTAAAAATGACTCCACCGATGATTATGAGGGTAAATTTATTCGTTACCGTGACCTCAAAATTTGGAAGTTTTATATTGAAATCCAGTTTTAAAATACATGAATTCCGCCTGAATAATTTGGGTATCGTAGGCTGCGATGCCAGCTTTAGTCAAACTGCCTAAATTGTCATGAGTGTCGGAAATAATCCCAATGATCATGTCTAGATATTATCACAAACTTTATTAAGATGAACTTAATGATAAAATTTGCGATATGTCATCAGAACAGACGGAGTTAAAGCTCTTTGTCGGAGTAAAAGACTCAGACAAATTATCACTAATGGCAACAATAGCTAGAGAGCTAGGTTTTATTGTTGCCAATAACTCACTAGATTTGAGATTTCATACCCTAGACTTCAACGGAAGAGAAGTTGTTATACAAGGTGGCGTCGTGACGCAATGCATCCCCGAATTAATAAAGTTAGCTTTAGATTCAGGTGCAGCTAGAGTGACAGTGGATTTGGAACAATGTCGCGATTATGACGTTAATGAATCAAGAACATACCCTTTATTACCTAGTGAGGCCAGGAAGAAACGCTTATTAAGTTCTTTAGGTAGAAAATACTCACGTAATAAACGATTAATACTACTTCCATAGATACTATTAAGGTCAGCATAGGTTTTGGAGCAGGTTTTAACGTGCCTGCCGGCGGGTAGGCCTTCCAGAGGCAGGCAGGAGCGCAGGCCAGCCGAGTCAGACTAAAAACCCAAGGTGGCTGGACCATTGCCCTCCCAGGGTGAAAAATGAAAATATTTGCATGAGGCCTATATAATTGGTGAATGACAATTGAAAGTGGTCAAGAGATAGAAGCAACCGTAAAAAATAAAGATCTACTTTTAAGTCGGAGAGAATTCATTCAATTTATCGGTTTTTTTACTGGGGTAATTGGTGGTTCCTTATTGTATGCCAAACGCCAGAGCATTAATTGGAAAAATACCCAATGGACGATTGAAGCTTTGGTTAGCCAAGAGATTGATTGTTCTTACCCGGTAGAAAAAGTGGATGAGAATTACCCATTTGACGCTATTGTTGTTCCGGGTGGAGGGACTGATATTAATCTCCAAGCTTATACCGTTCCTAATGAATTTCAACAGATAAGATTAGAAGCAGCAGCTCTGGCTTTTATTAACGGTCAAGCTAATAAAATCGTTTTGCTTGATGGTAAATCTGAACCTGGTCAGACTTCATCCGCCAGTGCCAGTTGGTTAAAAGAAAAAATTATAGAATTATCTGGAGGTACAGTTAGCCTCAATGATGAAGAGATCTACTGCACAATTAATATTTTTTACTTGATGTGTTACTCTAGTAGTGGACAGAGAAAGTCGACTACTATGATTGCATTATCAAAGCTC
>Ga0154763_110_pt1 | contig 42125 bp, 49 predicted proteins | sample Rifle2008BG16ft_FD_105771 | JGI IMG/M metagenome (GOLD analysis project Ga0154763, IMG submission 105771) | Microgenomates group bacterium RBG_16_45_19
GTTCTTTCCCACCCTAGCGACGGTCATACGGGAAGGTTTTGTTAAATCCTGAATGGTTACGCTTCGGGTGATGTATCCCCGACTAAAAATGACTTATAATTCGGAAATAACTGTGATAGAAGAATTATCAGGTAATACAGACAGGCAATTACAATCAGAAACCAAAATGCTAGAGGTTGAATGATCCCATTTTTAAGAGAATAAATCCCCAAAACCAAAGCCAGTATCAGGCTTTTCCATTTACTGATGTTTCGAACAAACTTTTCCATATGACTCTACTTGGTTAGTGATAATATTTTCTCCCCTTTAACTTTTCCGGCAATAGGCTGGCTTGAGTGTATTTTTGGTAGCCCTTACCATACCCTAAGTTTTTCATGAGGCGGGTCGGGGCGTTTCGGATTTCCATGGGTATCGGTAAATTCCCAAAGGTTTGGACATCGCTTAATGCGGCCATATAGGCATCATAAGCCGACCGGTCTTTTTTAGCTTGCGAGAGATATACCACTCCGGCCGCCAAATTTTCCTGGCATTCGGGATAGCCGATGGTCTCGCACGCTCGAAAAACGGCATTGGCCACCACTAAAGCGGTGGGTGCCGCTACGTCTTCCGAGGCAAACACCACCATCCGCCGCGCAATAAACAAGGGATCTTCCCCAGCTTTAACCATTCTGGCCAAATAATAAAGGGCAGCATCCACGTTTGACGCCCGCATCGATTTAATGAAAGCCGAGATGGTGTTGTAATGCTCTTCCCCGCCTTTATCATAGCGGATATAAGCACTCTGGAGCGCATTTTTCACTCTGTCTAAGGTAATTTCTCCTTTTGGATATAATTGCGCCGTATTTTCCAGCAAGTTCAAAGCTTTGCGGGCGTCACCGTTGGCATAAGTGATTAGGTATTCTTTGGCCGCCGCCTCGATTTTGACTTTTGGAGTTAAACCGGTTAGCCCGCGTTTGACAATTTCGGCCAACTCCTGGGTGCTTAATTCGTTTAAGACAAACACTTGCGTTCGGGACATCAAGGGGGCGATCACTTCAAAACTGGGATTTTCTGTAGTCGCGCCAATCAGGACCAACTGGCCGCTTTCGACAAATGGCAATAAATAATCCTGCTGGGCTTTATTAAAACGGTGAATTTCGTCCAAGAATAAAATTGTGTCTTTAATTTCACCCCCGGAGTGGAAGAAGCCCTCACTCCGGGGGTGTGATTCTTTGGTTTCAATAATCTTTTTGATATCCGCTTTACCCGCCGATACGGCCGAGAGATAAACAAACCGGTAGCCCGTAGCTTCGGCCACAATCTTAGCCAAGGTAGTTTTCCCCGAACCCGGTGGTCCCCAGAAAATCATGGAAGTTGGTTGTTGCCGCTTGACCATCAAAGCCATCGGCTTGCCTTCACCCACCAAATGACTTTGCCCTACAAATTCCTTAAGGGATTTTGGTCTGATCCGGTCCGCCAGCGGCTGCATTCGATTCGCCCTTCCTTCGGGAAGTATCTCACAACCTTAAATCCATATCCACTGTCGGTGGGGGAAGGTATTCCTCCCTGGGATTTGCCTGGGTCACATAAAAATCCAACTTAGCCAGATCTTCCTCTAGCTTCGAACTGTTCGGCAGTGGTCTCGGCGTGGCTGTCGGTGGCGGTACATATGGTGGCGGTCGGTTAAAATATTGGTTGGCTAAGACTATCCCGATAATTAACACTATCAATCCCACCAATCCCCCCAATCCAATTATTAGTCGTTTCTTGGCTATTTGCGTCCGGGCTTTTACCGCTTCGGGCGACATGTCAATTTCCGGCGGCGCCTGCCCCGTTTCCTGGTTAGCCGTAAATTCTGATTGGCTGCTGTCTAAGTCTTCGATCATAGTTCCAGACCGGCCGCCAGTTCGACCAATAAAGTATGCGCCCGGAGTAATTGTTGATAAGTTTGGTCCATATCTTTAACCGAGGTGTCATAGAGATAATAAGCTTGGTTGGCTTGGGCAGCGTCGGCGGCGGCTTCAATCTTGGTTAAGTCCTCTCCCACTTGGGCCAACCATAGCGTCGTGTCACTTAAACCTCTTAAGCGTTGTTCTTTATCTTGAGTCAAGAGAATCTGCTGAGGGATTAGCTCGGCCAGAGTTTCCATAAATTCGGTCAATTTCTGGTGCGCCAGTTTCATCTTGGCTATCTTGACCTGGACCAAGATCGGGTAATAGAGGTTGGGATAGGTTAAACTTAATTCCTTCAATTCGGCCGTGGCCGCGGCCAATTCCTCCCGGCTGTCTAACGCCTCCAAAGCATTATTTTCTGCCTGTAATTTTTCTTGGCTTTGGTTCAAAACCGCCGCCATTGACGCCGCTTTGTCTGGTGTTAAGGTTGGCAACTGGGCTAAATCAATTTTCATTGCCTGGAAAAAAGCCCACCACACTCGGGTTCGGGCGGCGATTAAGGCTCGAAATGACTTTAGGACCACTTCAAAATTGGCATTGGTCGGAATTTTGTCATACTGCTGTTTATCGACATTAAATGCCGCCAGCGCCGTCTGATAATCGCTATCCGACTGGAGGTATTCTTCCTTGGCTAGTTTGACCTCGACATTTAACTGGGCTAAGAGTGGCTTCGCGCTCATGAACCCTAAGGCGAAACACCCAGCCACCGCCAACATCGTTTTCGTCGTTTTGGTCATCAGTAAAGATAGTATAAACTAAATCTATGGCTCACTTAAAAACCTACTTTTCTACTCTCTTTCGTTCTGCCTTGTCACCGGCCTCTTACCGCCAGGTAGTCTCAGCCCCCTTTACCTTCAGTTTAAAGTTTTTCTTGGTCAGTCTGCTATTTTATGCCCTGGTAGCGGCCCTCAATTTTAGCCACCAGACGCTCCTGCCCCTAAAGTCCCTCCTGCCGCTCTTACCCGCACAGCTAACCGAGTTGTATCCGGCGGAGTTGGTCATCACCATCAAAGATGGTAAGGCCACCACCAACGTCACTGAGCCTTTCTACCTATCTCTGGAACGCTTTACCGATTTTGTCAATTCTTTGAAGCAGCAAATCAAAGGCATTACCACCGCCCGCCCCACCTATTTTCTGGTCATCGACACCGAGGCTACCTCCGACGACTTTTTTAATTACCAAACCTTTATTCTCTTAACCCAGCATTATTTGGTTTTTTATAACCAAGACGGCCATGCCGAAATCATTAACCTAGCGGATATTCCCAATCTGACCTTGGATCAAGCCACCGTCTCGGCCGCCTTGTCCAAATTAACTCCCTATTTGACTAAAGTTTGGCCCAGCCTCGTCGTTTTAACCGTCATCGCTTGCTTGATCCTGATTCCCACCTGTTATTTTACTCTGGCTGTCAGCTTCAGCCTCTTCAGTTTGTTGTTGGGTAAACTCTTCCGCCTTGGCTTGACCTATACCCAGCACCTCCAGATCACCCTTCACCTCCTGGTCCCCTTACTCTTTATCTCTGGCCTGGCTCAACTCTTAGGCTTATCTCTCAATTGGCCAGACTTTCTCTTAATCTTACTGGTATTAACCAGCCTGATTGTCTTACTCACCCTTAAAAGCCTTCAACCGTTTAAGTCAATCGCACCCGGCAATGGTCCCCGATAAATAAACTGACGTTGGCTTGATTTTCTTCCCAAATCTCGGTGTTTTTCCCAACCATACTGTCCACCAACGGCCGTTTAAGGTCAATCAAGGTGGCATCTTGCATCAGGATGCTGTTTTTAATAGTCACCGTCTCCAGTTTGCAATGGGTATCGATGGCCACGTTCGGTCCCACTTCGGCATCTTCAATCAAACAATCCCCGGCGATCGCCGTTGGGCCGATGATTCGGCTGTTGACGATCCTGGTCCCTTTACCGATGGCTACTTTCCCACTCAAAATTGAAGCTTGATCCACTTCCCCCTCGACTGTCGCTGCCAATTTTTCTTGCAGGAGAAAAGTATTGGCCTCGAGCATATCCGTGAACTTACCCGGATCTAGCCAGCGGCCGGGCACCTTGGCCGTCAAGACTCGATAATGATGGTCCAATAAGTAGGTGTATAAATCGGTAATTTCCAATTCACCTCGGGCAGATGGTTTAATTTTATCGGCTCCGGTAAAAGCCTCGAAAACGTGGTGGTTGAAAAAATACAAACCCGGTACCCCGTATTTATTCGGTGGTTTTTCCGGTTTTTCTACTACTTTCATTAAATTCCCGGCCTCATCAAAATAAGGCACGCCCAACCGCCAGTTTTCTTCATGCTCCACCAGGGTCAGTAATGCATCCGGCTGTTCTTTTTCAAACGTCTTAAATGGTTCCTTGATCCCTTGGGAAAAAATATTGTCACCTAAATGATAGACAAACGGTTCCCCTGCTAAAAATGCCTGAGCCATTAAGACCACGTGGGCTAAGCCTAAGGGTTCTGCCTGCTCTATATAAGTTAAGTTCAAGCCCCACTTTCCCCCACTCCCCAACAAGGCTTCTACCGCCGGCCGGGTCTCGTTGACAATGATCCCGACCTCCTTAATCCCCGTCTCGCTAATGGCTTCGATGGGGTATAACAACAGTGGCTTATTGGCCAACGGCAGTAAATGCTTGTTAGACGAAAAAGTCAGGGGTCTAAGCCTGGTGCCTGATCCCCCGGCGGCAATAATCGCTTTCATAGTTGATACCTTTAGCGGTTAGTCACCGCGGCTGTTAAAATCATAATGGCCACCGCTGCCGCTAAGGCGTACTCTGCCACAATTTTAGCGTGCAGATCGCCCAAAAGATAGTGATGTACGAGGCCCCAGACCAAATAACCGCCGGCAGTCATCACCGCCACCACCACTTCGGCTTGAGTTTGACCCTGCACCATTAAGAACAGGATCATGCTTAAGGCCAGCCACCCGGCTAGCAGCGCATAATGGGTGGAATGGGTTCTGAGATCAGTTAACATTGGCCTCCTGACTGGTGGTATTAACTTGGTGGTCAAATTGGGGCACTTGGCCCGAACTGATGAATATCAGTAAAAACAAGGTCACCGCAAACAAGGCTAAATGGGCCCAATTTTTCCCCACACTCCGGGTTAAGTGGTTTTTCCGGCTGTGATATTCATCATAAATGATCACCAGGACTAAAATCACCAAGATTAGACCACCGGCGCTTTTAATGATCTTTAAGGGTGAAGCAGCTACCTTAAAATTACCCGGTAAACCAGCCGCCGTTTGTCTGATTAGGTTATGCGGTTGTAAAGCGGCGATGAGGTTAACCGTTGGCCATGGCGTCGGGGTTACCTTAAGCATCACTGCCGCCGGACTTGAAACCGGTGCCGAAGTCACTACCGCCGCCAGGGGGGTGGTTGATGGTATTTGGCTTATGGGTGAACCAAACATCTGTACCACTAAAGTGGTTTCCGCCCCTTCTAAGATTCCATCCACCACCGCTACCCCGATTTGCCCGTACTTGGGATTTATAATATTATCCCGGTGGGTGGTGGAATTCATCCACGCTTCAATCATCGAACCGGTGTCCCCGAAATCCCGGGCTAAATTCTCCCCGGCCACACTGTAGGCATAACCGGCATTTTTGATAAATACCCATGGCGTCGTCCCGTCCGGAGCCACGTGCGCCCAATAGTTGTGGGCAAACATGTGGTTAGCCTTGGCCACTGCCGCCGATGTTAACTCCTCGTTTAACTTGAGTGGAGCCAGACCGTCCTGAGCTCGCTGGCTGTTGGTTTGCTCCACGATCTGGTCCGGCAAAATCGAACTGGCAAAACCCAAAATCAGACCCCGGGGATCGGCCGCCAGGCCATACTTTAATCCCTGCAATCCCAAGTTAAAGATCAGGAAAATGACAATTAAGCCCGTTAACCCCGATGGGTGCAGTACCTTAGGCCGGTGATTATTGGTCAAATGGGGAATAAACCAGTGTTTCAGCGTTTGCCGCATCTCTTCCAGTTAAACACATTTTATGTCTAACTGCCACTAAACCAGTTACCGGGGATAATTACCGGAGACGGTGAGGTAAGTAAACAAAAAGATCATGCCCACCTGGATCAAGATTTTGACCATAATATTCTTCTCCACCGGTTAATTTCCCGCCGTCGGTCCCAAATTAACCAAGCCAAGACCAATACTGCTTCCAACCCCAGTAATCCCCACCAGCTGATGCTTGGACCCGGTTCGGCTGTCAAGGCTTGGACCTCGGGAATATTGACAGTCAAATCCTCGGGTTGGGCTAATTCGACGCTGACACTGGCGGCTTGTAATTGGTCCTGGACAAGTTCCGGTTTGATAGTCAGGTTCACTTTAATTGGACTAGGTGTCATCGCGCTTTAATAATTCGGCTGGGGCCGGCTCAAACCCGATGGCTGAGTCGGCCAATGGTTTTAATAAAGTCAACAGCTTAACCGTTGGCTGGCTTTTATCCTGCCACTCGGCTTCATCTTGGCGGTTCAAAATCACCGGCATCCGTTCGTGAATCGGTTTGAGTTTCGAGTTGGCGCTGGTGGTGATAATGGTAAAACTTAAGGTTTCCTTGCCTTCAGTATCACACCAGCTTTCATACAAGCCGGCCAAAGCCCAGATTTCTCCATGAGGTGGATGAATGTAGTATGGTTGTTTACCGGTCTCCGTTTTTTGCCACTCGTAAAAGCCGTTGGCCGGCACCAGGCACCGACGTTCCCGAAAAGCCGCTCTAAAGGCCGGTTTGTCAGCCACCGTCTCGGCCCGGGCGTTGATTAATCGGTAGCCGATGCGGGGGTCCTTGGCCCAAGCCGGGATCAGCCCCCATTTCATTAACCTCACTTGAGTCGGGCTGTTTTTAGTCACAATCGGTAGCTGCTGGCCCGGCGCCGCGTTATCAGTCGGCCTTAAATTAGCGGGGATTTTGGTCGCCCCAAAGCGTAAAGCCAAATTGTCGGTATCAAAAAAAGCGTATCGGCCACACATGACCTTTGTCTCCTATCGCGTTAGGGCAATCATGACCGACCCGGCGGTCATCAAACCCGCCCCCAACCAAACCAGCGGTCCGGTTTTTTCTTTCAAAATTAATGACGCTAAAATAATCGTAAACACCAAGCTTAATTTGTCAATTGGCGCCACTTTTGAGGCCGGCCCCAATTGTAAAGCCCGAAAATAAAATAACCACGACACCCCGGTGGCTATCCCCGACAAGATTAAAAAGATTACCGAGGTCCGGTCTAGTGATCTTAACCCTCCGGCTTGGCCTCGGATCAACACGATTCCCCAGGCAAAAATGACTATCACCACCGTCCGAATGGCCGTAGCCAAATTGCTGTCGACGTTTTTAACTCCGATTTTAGCCAGAATCGCCGTGGCTGCCGCCGCTATTGCCGACAATAAGGCATAAATCATCCATTGAGGCATAACCAGACTATTATAATATAACGGCCGGACTGCTCATTGCCAGCCCAAACGCTTTCATCAGTCCGGTACACCTGCTATAACCCAAGTCTATCAGGACCCTCAAGCCTTGATGAAAAAGTGGAATAAACTTTTCCATGAGGCCGAAATCAAACACCTTCACCAGGGCGGCTAGGGTCACTTGTCTAAATTCGATCTAGAGAGTCATAGTTGATTTTTAGAGGTTAGCTGAGTATGATGTGAACCACCTAATGTATGCCCGGATTTAATTTTACTTTTTCACCTTGCTACCCCAACTTATGCCGTCCTACCGCCACCGGCGGCGGGTAAACTGGGGTGATTGCTTACAAGTTAATTAAAGGACAGGAAACCTATGAAACGCGTGATCGTCAGTTTGGTAGTTGTGGCGGTGGTCGCCATCACCGCCTTCTCTTTCTCCCAAGCCTTTTTCTCCGATACCGAAACCTCTTCCGGCAACACTCTCCAGGCCGGCGCCCTCGACCTCAAAGTCGACAACACTAGTTACTATAACGGAGTTAAATCAACCACCACTTCCTGGGAATTGGATGATTTAGACGGTCATAAATTCTTTGACTTTGCCGATATTAAACCCGGTGATTGGGGTGAGGACACCATCAGTCTTCATGTTCAAACCAACGATGCTTGGGCTTGCTACAACGTCACTGTGACCGCTAATAATGACGTTTCTTCCACTGAACCGGAGCTAGGAGATGGTGATCTTGCCGAAGATCCCAATAACGCTTTTGATGGCGAGTTGGCTCAAAACATTCAAATGGCTTTTTGGTTAGACGATGGTGATAACGTTTACGAAGTCGGGGAATCAATTTTTACCCAAGGGTCTATCAGCCAAGTCGCCCCGGCACTCAAAGGGGCCTTAGCCGACAGTCTAAATGGCATTTTAGGTTTACAGGGTCAACCCATGTCTGGTCTAACCACCTATTATCTAGCTAAAGCCTGGTGCTTTGGCAATTTAACCCTGAATCAACTACCCGAAGATGCTCAGACCGGTCCGGATGTCAGACCACAAGGTATCAGTTGTGATGGTTCCGGTCTAAATAATTTGACCCAGACTGACCAAGTTTTGGGTGATATTTCATTCTCGGTCGTTCAGTCCCGCCACAATCCCGGTTACGTTTGTGAACAAGCTTGTGTCACCCGCTGGGCGGATAAACCGACCGTTGGCGGCAACTTCCAAGGCTTACGCAAAAACAACACGGCCATCCTAGCTGACCGGACCGATCCCAACGACGCCTTAGTGGCGGAGTCGCTCGGTACTCCGTATGATAATCCAGTTCAAGCTGGTACCTTCTTTAGCCTTGGCTTTACCGGCGGTAACCTGACTGTTGAGTTTAACCAACCGATTGTCAACAATCCCGGACCAGATTTAAAAATTTACGAAGTCACCGGTGGCACTGCTTACCCCGATGAAATCGTTAAAGTTGAGGCTAGCCAAGATAACTCCACTTGGGTCACTCTCAGTGCCGGCCTGACTCGCGATAACACCACCGACCTCGGTTCACTCCCTTGGGCTAAATATGTCCGTTTAACCGAAGCCAGTGATATCAATCTCTTTGAAGCTACCGCAGATGGCTACGACTTAGACGGAGTTCAATATATTTGTCCAACTATAATCTGACCACTGATAACTGATTAACAAACTATAGCCTGCCCCTTCCCGGCGTACACCGGGAGCGCTACGCCTTGTCCTAGGGTCGGGCAGGACTTAGGACACCAAAAAAGGTGTACCCGGTGTACACCAGGGAGAAATTAACCATTCTAAAACCTGCCCGAGGATCTTAAGATCCAATGGGCAACCAGATTACCAAATAGCTCATTGGATCGGGGGTGAGAACGAATGAAACGAATTTTAACCAGTTTGGTTTTAATCGGTGCCATGGTCACCATCGGCTGGGCGGCTACTACCGCCTTCTTCTCCGACGAAGAAACCTCCACCGGCAATACCTTTGTCGCTGGTGACATTGATCTGAAAATCGACAACACCAGCTATGCACTTGATTACAACATCCCATTGTATCCCAGTCCGACTGGGGCTTTGGTAGCTAGTCAAAATACTTCTTGGGATTTAAGAGATCTCACAATCGAAAAATTCTTCGATTTTGTTGACCTTAAACCAGGAGATTATGGTGAGGACACTATCTCCATCCATGTCGGCAGTAACGATGCCTGGGTTTGTGCCGCCGCTCAAATTACCAATGATTCTGACCAAACCTGTACTGAACCTGAAGGGGATGATGATCCGAGTTGTGTAGACCCCGATGGAAATGGTGAGCTTGATGATAGTCTTAATTTTGCTTTTTGGGTAGACGATGGTGATAATGTCTTTGAGGTTGGTGAAAGCGTTTTTCTTGAAGGACCTTTGAGTGGTATTGATACCCAAGGACAAATTACTCTGGCCGACTCGGCTAGTAGTATTCTTGGTGATGCCACTCCCATTCCAGGTGATACCACTTTTTACATTGGGAAAATCTGGTGTTTCGGAGACCTAACTGCAAACCAATTACCTGATAGAGAGGATCCGAGTCCGGAGCTTAATAATCCTATAAATCGAGGTACTGGATGGACTTGTGATGGAACTTTTATAAATAATGCTGCCCAAACTGATAAAGTGGTTGGTGATCTTGAATTTTACGCTGAACAGGCCAGAAACAATGACCAGTTCTTGTGCAGTAATTGGGATCCCAGCTGGGAAGAATAAAACTCTTAACAACCCACTCGCTTTCCTCCGGTATCATACCGGAGGGCAGCCCTCTGCCCTTAAGCTTTCTTAATAGTAGAGGCTTGAAATTAGGAAAAAATTTATGCCAGGACAACCAAAAGAAACTGAAAACTTAGCCATCGAATCTAGGCCCTTACTAGAAACTGACTTTTGGGAACGACCTACTTTAAATTCTTTAGTGCATTTTGTTCAAGTAGTTGACGCGGCACATCATGCTAGTAAAGAAGAACCAGCCAAGCCAAAAGATCCAGCTGTTACTGAACCAGTCTTGTTTCAACCAAAGGAACCGGAACCTATTACACCATCATAATTTGCCTGTCTAATTACCAATCTTCCTGCCCCCTATAAAGGAAGGGGGTGAAAAACAAAATCTATGCGTAAAGTTTTACTTAGCGTTCTCGTGGCTAGTTTAGTCATCGGCGCCGGCGTTTACGCCACCACCGCCTTCTTCTCAGATGAGGAAACCTCTACCGGTAATACCTTCCAAGCAGGGGCACTAGACCTTAAGGTCGATAATACCTGTTACTACAATAAACTGGCTGATGGTCAACCAAATTGTCCGGAAAAACGTGATGAAACAGGGAAACCTGTTTTATTAACTTCATGGGCAGCGACAGACCTTGGTTTGGAACACAAATTTTTCTGGTTTAAGGATGTTAAGCCTGGTGATTTTGGTGAGGACACCATTAGTCTTCACGTTGATAATGACGCCTGGTTGAGATTAGTTATTGATGGCATTCTTAACAAAGATAATTCTTGTACCGAACCAGAAGCATTAGATGATCTAGATGGGGCTACTTGTGAGCCAAATGGAGAACTGCAACAGAATGTCTTATTTACCATGTGGTTAGACCAAGGTGTGACACCCGGATTTCAAGGGCCTGCAGATTTAAGTGAGTGTGATAACGATTGGGTACGTGAATTTGAACCGGAAATCATTTCCGAAGGACCTATTGATCCCGAAGGGGAGATATGGGATTTAGCCGCCTTCAATGGTGCCTACCTTAAAGGTGGACATACTGCATGCTTTGGAGTTGCTTGGAGAGTTCCGTCAGACGTTGGTAATGAGATCCAAACAGATAGCTTTGAAGGTAACATGACCTTCCAAGTCCAACAACACCGCAATAATCCAGTACCTGTTTGGTAATAGTTAATCTTAACCACCTACGTGCTTTTTCCCTCCGGCCCTAAGTCGGAGGGATTCAGCCCACCAGCCAAATTCTTGAATGAACCTGGCCGGTGGGGTGGATTTATGAATCGTCATGATACTCGCCAGTTGTATTGGGACTTAGACAGAGTAAGGCAGCTTTTGGGATCAAATGATAATGAGGAATTATCTAAAGTTTTACAGGGATTATCTGATTATACGAGAGCCATGTTTGTGAATAGGTTTCTTGCTTACATTTCTATAGAAGATCGAGCTTATGCTTTTAATCTTCAATCGCGGTTAACTGATGAATATGCAGCTACCTACCTAGGTAATAGTCCGGCTGAAGCTGATGTCGATCCAGGCGACCGTGAACTTTACTATAAATCCAAATAAAAGGAACGGGCATTAAAGGAATATTTAATAGCCCATCCCATTGAATCAATCTAGTGATATCAGGTTAATTATCGCTGACGTTAGGGAGATGTTGAATAATAACCTACAACTACCCATGGAGGGGGGCGAGTAGCCATACGAAAACCATCATCACTAGTTTAATTACCTTAACCGCCATTGGCATCACTGCCATGATCACCACCACTGCCTTCTTTAACGATACCGAAACCGCCACCGGCAACACTTTTAGGGCCGGCACGCTTGACCTTCAGATCGACAATTCCAGCTATTATAACGGCCAGTTTAATCCGGCCACTTCTTGGGCACTGAGGGATTTGACCGTGGAAAAGTTTTTTGATTTTATCGATTTGAAGCCCGGTGATCACGGCGAAGACACTATTAGCCTCCATATTAAAGATAATCCGGCTTACGCCTGTGTGAATTTTCGCCAGACTGAAAACTCGGACCACGGCTTTAGCGAACCGGAAGACATGATGGACGGCCAGGTCAATCAAAGCGACGGCACCCCCACCGGCGATTTGGGCCGGCGGATTGTGATTAAGTTTTGGCTGGACGACGGCGATAATGTCTTGGAAATGAACGAACAGCCTTTTGACCATTTAACCGGGACTTTAGACAGCCTCTTTACCAAAACGGCGGCTATCGCCGATGCCACCAGTCAGCCCTTAGAACCTAACCGCACCTACCATATTGCCAAATTCTGGTGCTACGGCAGCCCTCGGGTTGTCATGATCTATCGCCAGGACGGTTTAGGTCTGACTCAACTTATCGGCGGTAACGGCCCCGATAGGCGGCCTAACTTTATATGCGACGGCTCTGTCATTGACAACCGTGGCCAAACCGATATTTTTAAGGGTGATATCAGTTTCTATGCGGTTCAAGCCCGAAACAATCCTAATTTTATTTGCTCGCCTAGCCTCTTTCCGAGCCCCACCTCGGCGCCACTTTAAAAGTTAAACCTCTCCGGCAGCCGCCGGACGGACAAGGGTCCGTGTCATTTGGGCCTCTGCCTGATTGCCTGTCCACCCCCCGTTCGGCGGCTCTTGTAAAAAACTATGATCAAAACTCTAACCCACGCCCTCAACCTCAGTCTGCAAATTTTATTCTCTCTCTTGGTAGTTGTGGTCGGTACCGTCTGGATTTTGGGTCGAACCGGCACCATCGCCCCCGTTACTCCTTTGGTGGTTTTATCCGGCTCCATGGCTCCGTCCATTCCCACCGGGGCGGTGGTTCTAGTTCAAGCCAAACCGTTTGGCTATAAAACCGGCGACATCATTACTTTTTCCCGGAGTGCCAAAGACTTTACTACTCACCGCGTGGCTGCTTTGGCTGACGATCAGGGAGCTATTGTTTACTCCACCAAAGGTGACGCCAACGACTCGGTTGATACTCAGCCGGTGTCTTTGTCCCAAATCAAAGGCAGCGTCTTTCTGACCCTGCCCTATTTAGGCTACGCCGTTAATTACGCCAAAAAACCGTATGGTTTCATTCTCCTGGTCATCATCCCTTCGACCATTATTGTTTACGAAGAATTAAAAACTATCGGTTCTGAAACCAAAAAAGCCATTAAAAAATTCCGTCGACCTCAGCCTAAACCGCTGGTTATCCCCGTGGCCGCCCCGTCGTTTCGGGTTCAGGTGCCGCGGCCCCAAGTCGATTTGGCCCGGCAACCACACCCCCTGGCTAATCTACCTCAGCCGCCGTCCCCACCCAAAATTAAAGTCAATGCTCCCCTGCCACCGGCCGCTTCCCCCCTGGTCAAACGCTACTTTGCCCCCTTTACCGGCACTGCCGGCGCTCTTGGTTATAGCCAACTCTCCCTGATTATTCCCTTGGCCGCCGCCGCCTTTATTTTTGTCGGCGTCTCCGGGGCATACTTGGCCGATACCGAATCCAGCTTCAATAATCTCTTTGGTGCCGGCCTTTGGGGTGTCCAACCGTTACGCACGTCTCTACCGGAAGTCATACCCAGCCCCACCTCAGTCGCTACCCCCAGCGCCAGCCCCAGTGCCGCTTTAATGGAATAAATTTATGTCACCCACTCGTCACCCCTCGACTTTTAGGTTATTAATTTTAGCCGGTGGTTTAGTCTTGATCACCGTTTTAGGCCGGCTTTACCTTCAAGCCCGTAGTCAATCGGCTTTTCGCGTCGATGCCGTCGGTAATTTAACCTTTACTTTTAACGGCCTCCCGCCCCAGGCTCCGGTCTTTTCTATCTCCGATTTAAAACCGGGTGATTGCTACAGTCGGGACGTTACCACTACCAATAATGGCCTGAAGCCGGCTCCGATTAAAGTTCGGGCTAATCAGATTAATAATCTGGATAATTTGGCCAGTACCCTCTATTTAACCATTACCGAAGCGGCGCTCGAGCTCTATGGCGGCGGTAATGCCAAATCCCTCCAGCAATTTTTTACCGACTCCACCGTTACTCTTGACGGTCTCTATTTATCCACTTTGGCTCCTGGATATACCACCGGCTACACTTTTACCGTTTGTATGCCCATCACGGCCGGCAACGAATGGCAACGGACTTCACTGATTTTTGATCTTAATTTCGGCCTGACCGTTAGACCCTCTCCGACGACCACGCCCCCCAGTCCCACTCCCACTCTGCCCCCAGAGTGTCAAGTGCTTGAGGGTCAAATTCAACATGTCTTCGTCGGTACCGCTGGGCCTAACCAGATCCATGGCACCGTCGAGAATGACCTCATCTTCGGTCTAGGTGGCCATGATATTTTAGATGCCAGCGGCGGTAACGATTGTGTCGTCGGCGGTGACGGTAACGACTATCTCGATCCCGAAGACGGCCACGATATTGTCCTGGGTGGTAATGGTAACGATAAAATCAAAGGCGGCTCGGGGGATGACTGGCTCTATGGTCATGACGGTGATGATCTTATCTCCGGTGGTACCGGTAACGATCATCTCTATGGCGGCCCGGGCCAAGATTTCTTAAACGGTGATAGCGGCGACGATCAGGTCTATGGCGAAGCCGGCAATGATACTTTAAGAGGCGAAAGCGGTTTGGATTTATTGGATGGCGGACCGGGTCTTGATAATCTTAACGGCGGCAGTGACGTTGATAACTGTTTAAATGGTGAAATATTAAGTAGTTGTTAGATCTAGTTGAAACATCGATTAAAAATATAGTAGATTAAGCCTCGTGTGCTGCCCTATCCCTCTTAAAATACTGATTGAAAGGAGGTGATACACATGCGTTTACCCACTGCCCTGTTGACTCTGGCCGCGGCCCTGGTGTTTTTTGTCTCTCCCGTCTTAGCTGAAGCTCCCCAAATCGATACCACCATCGAAGATAACGGTGCCGGTAGCTTTAATGCCGCCAGTACCGTGGTTGTCGACAAAACCAAAGTCGGGCAAACCAATGTCACCAATACCCAAACGGCCATTTTTATCGAGCAAGAATCGGGTGACAACAAGATTTCCGGTACCACCGGTGGTTCGCCCTCGATTGAATCCGGCAAGCTTAAAACTGAAGTCACGGTTTCTAACCTAACAGGTTACAACCAAGCCGAGGTTGATCCCTGCGGTTGCCCTCAGCCGGATGTCACCACCGAGATTAAAAACAACGGTGTCTGGTCCAAGAATTTTGCTTTCACCTACGTCAAGTCTAAAACCAAAGTTGAACAGACCAACGTCACCAATATCGGAAATGTATTAGGCCTTGAAAGTGACAGCGGTGACAATAAGATCTATGGCACGACCAATGGTAATCCCTCGATCAAAACTGGTAAATCCAAGGTTCAAGTGACCATCACCAATCAAAGCGGGGCTAATTACCTGCTTTAAATCAAAGTAATTTAGGGGTGGGGGAGTGGGATAGGTCCCCCATCCCTATCAAAATGAAGGCCGTAAGCTAAACCACGCAAAGACACCGTAGGCTCCCAAGAGTAAACCGCTGACATATTTTGGCCAAGCCCGACCGCAGTACTGCCGCAATAGCCAGACCACCGCCACGGCTGATAAACTGAAGCCAATTAGCCCTGGGTGAAGCTGTTTTTCCCCGGCCGAGGTAATGACGATTAACCCTCCGATGAGCAAAATGTTGTAGATATTGCTGCCCAAAATACTGCCTTCGGCCAGTTTAGCTTCTTTCTGCCAACTTGAGGTTAAAGCCACCACGATTTCCGGCAATGAGGTCACCAGGGCTACTAAAGTTAAACCGACCAGGCTCGTTGTCAGTCCCCAACTCAGGGCTAACGCTTCCGCCCCTCTGACGGTCAAAACGCCGCCAATCACCACCCCGACCAAAGCTATAACCAATAAGGCTAAAGTATGGGTATTACTCCGCTCTTTTCTTTTAAATTGTTGTTTATCCTCGTGGGTTCGGCCGTTCACTCCCCACCAATACTCAAGGCAGGTAAAACCGACCGCCCCCAAAATCAGACCCCAACCGGCTAAAGCCGTCCACCACCAGGCCGTCACTACCACAAATATGCCAGTCACTAATAACATGATCCAGCCGTTTCGCTGCGTTTTGGTGGTGCCGATTCTTAACGGAGAGACCAGCGCTGCTAGTGGCAGGACTAAGAGTAAATTGGTAATGTTGGAACCGATGATATTACTTAAGGCTAGATCGACATCACCTTGTAAACTGGCGATTAAAGATACCGTCAGCTCCGGTAAGGAGGTGCCTAGAGCCAGCAGGGTCGAGCCGATGATTAGCGGTGATAAGCGAATTTTAAGAGCCCAATGTTCCGCCGCCTTGACCAACGTATCCGCCGCCACCAGCAATAAACCCACTCCCACCAAAAACAATAGCCAAATGCTTTCCATCCTTCCATCCTACCAAGAAACTCCCCTTTCCGCACTCTCTCCAAATATCCTCATCACCTAAAATCAAATTTATTCCGTATAGTATAATGACTTCATGTCCAAGAAAATTGTCAAGAAAATTCTAAGGTATAACGCGGTGTTTGAGCCGGCTGAAGAAGGTGGTTATGTGGTGACTGTGCCTAAGTTACCTGGACTCGTTACCGAAGGTGATAACTTCGAAGCTGCCCTTTCTATGGTTAAGGACGCCATCACTGGTTACTTACAGGTTTTACAAGATCAACACGAAGATATTCCTAATCCAGATGATCAGAGCTTTACCGCATTTGTAGAGGTTCCCTTCATTAACCCGAAGTTCACCTCATCCTAGATGTCGAAATTGCCTCATCTTAAATCGAGAGAAGTGGTCCGGATGTTGAAAAAACATGGTTTCATTGAAAAAAGACAAGTCGGGAGTCACCTTCATCTTTATCATCCTCTCAGGCAAATGAGAATCACGATTCCAATGCATAATAAAGATTTAAAACGGAAAACCCTGTTTAGTATTTTTCGTCAAGCCAAAATAAAATGGTAAGTCTCGACTCGTACTCACAAATAAAATGTTATCATTAATTTAATGCCCGATAGCGACACGCCCACTCTTCCCAGCAGTTCGCCTGTACCTTCCCCTGGTGTGGTTCTCGCCCCCAAACCCCGCCTGGGCTTTGCTCTAGTTATCGGTCTAGTCAGCTTCCTCGTCCTAGCCTCTCTCGCCCTCGCCGGTTACTTCTACTGGCAGAACCAGCAAGTTAAAAAACAGATTCTTAACACCCCATATCCTTCTCCCCCCATCGCTCAAATTACTTCTATTCCCTCTATTAAATCTACACCCATACCCGAAACAATTAGCGGTAAACCGACTCAATCACAAACTCTCAAAACCGGAAATGATTGGTTGACTTACACTGATGCTGCTGCTGGTATTACAATTAACTATCCTCCTAAATTATCACCTAAATACAATCCTAACCGAGGTGCCGCTTATAATTTTCACGCCGGTTCCTTCTTGGTTGATCAATCTGGTGAGACAGTTCTAGATTTTTACTTTTATTCCTACAGCGGCGGATCGCGGCGCCAAGCTTTCTATGATGCTGTTAGTTTTGATGGACCTGAAAATCCAAACCAATACACCCAATCAACATCTGATGTCTCTCTCAATGGTCGCACCTACCTCAAGCTTAAATCGACTTATACTGGAGAAGAAGGTGGTCGTTATTTTTTCCTTACCCCCGTAGGCGATCGACTTTATTACTTTGCTTTTCCCGCCAATCTTGAGAAAGATAATGCTTTAATCCAAAACCTCTTAACAATTATCGCCACAAGTTCACTCAACTCTCAGTCTACCCCTTTTTCTAATCAAACCTACTTAACCTGTCATGAATATTCTAATAGCAGCAATAAAGGGCAGTCGTGGGACGCCAATATCAACAACCAGCAAAATATGGTGGTTATCCAACGATTCAATCAAGAATTAAAACCAATTACTTTTGATCAGTCTAAAATTCAACTATATACAAACCTCCAGACCTTATCTAATCCTGGCTGGTCAATTAATGATTTCACCATCAAGCATGACCCAAGCCAAAAAAGTAATTATCAAGATGCCATTGTTATTACCTTACCTAAAGCCCAAGTCGATAAAATCCGTACCGCAACCTCATCTACCATTCCTTCTGTTTCCTTCACCGTAAAAATCAGCCAATCATTGGAAACGAAGACTGGAGAATGGTGTAGCCCATGGGGAAGCCCTCAAACATATTACACTAATTATCCTTAAACCCCATGGAACCCCCACCTATAATTGACCGAACGGACCAACCCTCAATTAATGTCTCAAGACAGGATCACAAACCCCGCCGGGGTTTAGCTATCATTATTGGTCTCTTGAGTTTCCTGGTTCTCTCCTCTCTGGCAGTAGCCGCCTTTTTCTATTACCAGAACCAACAACTTATTAAACTAAATACCGTTACCCCAGAGCCTTATCCCCCAAATCTTCGCCCCACTCCTACCACCGACTCTACTACTGAGTGGGAAATATATACGACGAATACTGATGAAAACATTTCCTTTAAATACCCATCTCCATGGCAACGATTACCTATTTTAATCCGGGGTAGTGGTTTTTTACAGGAATTTGAGGATCCGGAAGGTAGTTTTGAGTTTGCTTTTTCGGCCACTGGCAACTCCAACCAGCTTACCGGTAAGCCATTTTCCTCTTTAATGGAATATGCCCAGATGTCTTATCCCGGCAGAATAGTTAATTTAGATGGACAAGAGGGTAGGCAATATCTCCCTCGAGCTGGCAGCGAAAATGTTAACTCTGTCGATTTTTTCTCACCGGATCAAACAGTCATCTATAATTTGTTTTTGAAAACCGGTGATACACCTTTAAATACTGCTGCAGTAGAGATCCAAGCCGGCCAAGCCCTGTTTTCCAAAATCCTCGCCACTTTTAAGTTTATAGACCAATTTGCAAGTGAACCCGATAATTTAAATAGTACTCAACAGTATGTATCACCAGAATGTGGCGTCAATCCTGGCTGCGGGGCTGGAGCCGATTGTACCGAAAAGGGACAGGAAGCCAATGTTTCTGGTATATGTGTTGTGTTGCCAGAGGCTATCTGTTATTTAACCGCCAGATGTGAAATACAGCCAAACGGTAATTGCGGTTGGAGTCAAACCAGTGAGTTAACTGCTTGTCTAGCTCGATTTAAATAGTGTTCACTCTTAGATCCGGGATCTCGTAAAAAGTATGTTTGCTAGACTGCCCCATGCGCTTGATCTTGGCTTAAACCGGATCGGCGAAGACCAGGAGCCGGTTCCAATCGGTCCCGATTGGAGTACAGGTTTGCAGGATCAGTTGGTTGGTCTGGCTTTCGGTTAAATATTTGACTTCCCAAGGCTTGACGGTTTTTATTTCCCTCACTTGGTAGGCATAAGTTTGTCCTTGATAATTTATGTCTATCTCATCACCCATTTTTAGCTTAGGCAGCCGGTAAAAAGCGGTGTTGTAGCGCGTCAGTTGCCACGGATTATCCGAGGAATGGGCAAACAGGTATTGGGTACCCATTTCGCCAGGTAAAGCCGTCCCTTTGGCTTGGGCGATGCCTTGGGTCAACGCTTGCCGATACTCGATTTGGTTGAACGGATCGACTCCGGCGATGACCGGCGCTTGAACTTTAATGGCTGGAATGATCAAGCGGTAACTGTTAGTTACTTCCTGGGTTTGACCGAAGCGATACCGCCATTCTTCCTTGATAAAAGGATAAATCAACCACAGACTGCCCATTACCGCCAAGACGATTAAACTGTTGCCAATCAATCTGAGTTTGTTTAACTTCATTAGGGGATATCATACCAAAAACTCCCCAATTAGCCGGGGAGTTTTTAACTGAGTCTATCAATTTAAATTTTAGCGGGCGCCCGACCGGATTTAAGCCGAAGATACACCCCTAGCAAAAACATGATGATGTTGGCCAAAAAGGCCAACAAATAATCCATGGTCCCGGTGATCGGCAGTGATTCTCCTAGGACTGCGCCACCAACTCCGCCCCCGCCCCTGCCGTTACCCCCATTACCATTGCCATTGCCATCGCCGGTTGGTCCAGGTGGTCCGCCATTACCGCCGGGTGGCTGTGGTGGTTGGATCGGCGGTTCCGGTGGCTTTGGCGGCTGTGGTTGCTCTTCACAACATTGGTCAACTTCCACAAAGCTTTCGTTGACTTCATTTTCCACCACCACTGCGAAATCAATATCTCCGGTTTTAATGAATACGTCACCCAAATTATCTTCAACTTCATTGCCGCCGGTATTTAGGTCTAAACTAACCACGTTCTCCATCACCGCTTCATGATTAATCAGGATGATCACACCGTTGTCTAAAGTTAAACTGAGTTGATTATCCGAACCGCTGCCATTGTTGGCAATTTTGATTAATAAATCCCCACCTAAATCCTGCCAGACCTTTGCGTAAGCTCGGTTTAATTGATTAGTTAATTCCACCAAACCTTTAATGGAGCCGGTCTCAATCATCACGTCGCCTAAATTGCCGACAGCCAGATTATTGCCGCTATTAACTATCCCTGTAATTAGATTCCGGATCAAAGCCTCTTGACTAATTTGAACCTCGGTGGTTAATAGTTGGGTTAGCTCGATTTCATTAGTCGAACCGTTGCCATTATTAATAATGGTCAACTCCGTCTGGCCGGCTTCACAGCAACCCACCTCTACCACCGATTGGTTAACTTGGTTTTCCACTTGGCTTTCCACCGAAATATTCCCGGTTTCGATGGTGGTCTCGCCGCTATTGTTACTGACGCTGTTATCGCCGGTGTTGGCCTCAACCGCCACTTCATTAGTGATTTCCGTCTGATTCTGCTGCACTACTGTTGTCGTTTGCTCGACTTGAGTCGACACTTCATTAGCCGAACCATCACCGTTACCACTGACATTAATTTCCAAAGCTTGGGTCGCCTTAACGCCAAGTAAGGGAATCATTAACGGCAGACTCATCAGGCCGAGTAACCAAGGCTTCATGCCTAAATTTAACCTGCGGCAGGCAAATTTATATCTTAACTTTTCGACGCCAAGTGTAGAGTGACACTGCCATCACCGGGGCCAAGAGCATCAACCAGGCTAGATTAACGTGAATCACTTTTTTCGCCGAGGCACTACCAAAGACGGCCTGGCTACCAGCGGCTACGGCTTGCGGTACCGCTTCATTGCTTTCCAATTGACTGTTAATGATCGAACTCCCAAAATTTAATCGCGCTAACCGGGCGGCTAACCTGGGGCTTGATACCGGTTCGACGACTTCAACTACCTCGGTGGTGTCTTCTTGGTTAGCCGTTGACTCAACCGCTGCCAGCCCACCTCGTCCAGCCGCCGGTGGCGCTGCTGGTTCGGCTCCTTGAGTTAAGACTTCGGTCGCCGCTTTTTCTTGGCCTGGTCCGAAGAAATTACCTCTCCAGGAACCAAATACGTTGACGACGGTTATAAATAAACGGCCGCTACCGGCAATATTATTATTAACGAAATTCATTATATTGGCCACGATGGTCGCATCACCGGTAGTGATGGTGTTGTCCCCCCCGGTGTTGCGGGAGGCGCTGTTGCCACCGGTATTGGCCGATAAGTTTAGGTTATTATTCACCACCGCTTGGTTAGTTTGAACCAAGGTGTTGTTGGACGCATTGGTCACCGCGGCAGTATTGGTCGAATTGGCTCCGTTACCGCTGTTAGTCACTACTACTTCTCCTGATTCGAGGACCATAAACTCCAAACCCACCGATCCAGCATAGGTGGCACCGGGATCAGCTCCCATGATTTTCCCTAACCATTGACCGGCCTCGTTCACTAACACCAGCCAGGTATCACCCAGAATATTCAGATTGGCCAGATTCGTCACCGCGGCTTTCACCTCGGTGTCCCCGGTGGTGACCGTATTATTACCGCCGGTGTTGCGGGAAGTTTCGTTATTTCCGGTATTAGCGTCAAAAGTTAAGCTGTTGGTAATATCGGCCGTGTTGTTTTGGAAGGTCGCGTCGTTCACCTCGGTCTCTAAACTAGCACTATTATTCGATCCAGCCCCGTTACCGGTATTAGCCAGAGTCGTCATCGCCTCAGCCGGAAAAATAATATCCCCGATTAGATCGCCAAAGATGTTCACCACTCCATAGATGACGTTACCGGCTAAATTATTGTTTGCCAAGGTTAATAGGTTGGCCGCTACATTTGCATCCCCGGTGGTAATGGTGTTGTCTCCGACCGTATTGCGGTCAGCCTCATTATTGCCCGAGTCGGCGCTCAAGGTCAGGGTATTGTCCAAATTGGCCACATTGGTTTGGAAAGTGGTGCTCTCATTATCGTAACTGACTTCACCGCTATTATTTGATTCAGCTCCGTTTTGGCTGTTAATGACACTGGATGACGGTGTCCCACAACCGGATATACAGGCCGAACCAAAATCTAGAATGATATCTCCGACATGGTCGTCGGCAATATTAAATTCTGCCACCATGATCCCATCGACATTAGTATTGACCGCGGTCACGACGGTACCGGTGACATTAGCGTCTCCGGTCTCGATAGTGCTGTCGCCCACATTATTGGATGCTTCGTTGTCTCCAGTAGTGGCGCTTTGAGATAAGCTGTTACTCACCACCGCCGTATTGGTTTGGATGGTCGTGCTGTCATTGGTAACCCCGACGCTGCCGCTGTTATCGGAACCGGCACCATTGCCCGTGTTCGCCAGCGTGGTACTGCCGCTGCCTCCAGGAATGGTACTGGCACTGTTATTATTACCTAAAGTGACTACCGTGGCCGTTGACGAGGCGTTACCGGTATCAATCTCGGTATCACCTACGTTGCCCGAATCGGTTTCTCCGCCTGAGCTGGTTTCATTGGTCTCGCTACCGGTGGCTTGAGACTCTGTCGGAGTTTGATCCTCAGTCTCATCTTCATCCCGATCACCCCGGTCTCGATCTCCCTCAGGTTCTGGTTGAGTTGGACTTTCGGCTTGGGTTTCTGGTTCATCACCGGGTAAGCCAGGAACCGGCGGTGGCGTCGGGGCTGGGGGTGGGGCTTCTTCCTGTGGTGGTACGGGGGGCGGGGTCGGTGCAGTCGGTGGTTCCGGCAAATCAAAAGCCGCTACCGGCATCGCCGATTGACCAACTAAACATAGGCTTAGCAGGCTGGTGAAAATAATTTGGTTATATCGTTTCATATTTCCTTTCTATCTTGACTTCGTCTCAGTCATCTCTGAAACCAAGTCACGAATTTGTAAATATCTTTTTGTAAATATCTTAAGGTTAAATGCGCGCGGGTGAGGGGTGCTGCCCGTTGGCTTGTGTCACCCCCCACACCGATTGCATATTTTAAGCTTGACTGCCTAACCAGGCTAAGAAATCGGAAAAGTCAAAGGAAAAGGAAAAATCCCATCCCCCGAAATCCCATTCTGGCATTTCCCAGTCAGACAAGTCACCTAGGACGTTGGTAGAACCCTCATTGGAAACCATCACTTTGGCTTCCCCGTCACCGGTATCGATGATTGGGTCCTCACCGTCACCTTGGGTACTATCTTCCACTTCGTTGTCACCGGTTTCGACTTCTAACTCTAAGCCGTTTTCAAAGCCGGTTTCACTCTCAGCACCTTGGAAGACTTCAGTCTCATCTTTAAGCCAGGCTTCGATCTCGTTCTCCGAGTCCACACCATTACCTACGATCTTGGCCAAAATGTCTTCTAGGACACAGCAGCCTAGGTCGGCATAATTAAAGCCGGCCCAATTCTTGACTGTGGCGTCAACCAAAGCGTTACCGGTCTCGATTTCCACTTCTCCGCCGGTATTATCCTCGGCTTCGTTGTCACCGGTTTCGGCTTCCAGATCGAAGAGGTTACCGATAGCGGTCAAATTGTCCTGAGCTAAAAGAGTTTCTCGCCGCAAACCGAGTTCGATTTCATTATCTGAATCCGAACCGTTGTTGGCGATTAACAATTTAACTGAGCCACCGTCGCCACTGCCGCCAATGCTGGCCATGTTCATGTTGGCTTTGGTGTCACTGAGGACTTTAACCGTTGCATCACCGGTATCGATTTTGACATCCCCATTGGTGTTGTCTTCGGCTTCGTTGTCACCGGTCTTCGCATCTACTTTAACTTCGTTCAAAATTTCTGCCACGTTGGTTTGGTAAACTTCGGTTTCACTCATATCTTTGAGTTCAACCTCGTTCTCCGAACCGCTGCCATTGCCTGAAATTTCTACTTCAGTATCGCCGGCACATTCACCGCAAGTTTCCACTTCGGCGACGTTGCTATTGACCTCATTCTTCACTTGCACGTCAACTTTAGCGTCACCGGTTTCAATGGACACGTCGCCGCCGGTATTATCCTCGGCTTCGTTGTCGCCGGTTTCGGCCTTAACGTTAATCTGGTTAGAGACTTGGGTGTTATTTTCTTGAACTACAGTGGTGGTGGAGCGGTTGCTCACTTCCACCTCATTTTCCGTATCAGATCCATTGCTGGAAATGATTAAAGTCGTATCTGCGAAAATAGGGAGGGCTGCTTGCAACAGGATCGCTCCCGTGGCTGCAGCCGTTGCTAGTTTAGTTAATTTCATTAATTCTTTCACCTCCTCTCTGTCTGTATTTCACCCGTTTTAGGGTTAATAGGGTGAGCTGATAAAAAAAGAAGCCGCTCAGTCCGGTTTTACTGGACTGATTGGCTTCCGGTTGCGGTTAGCCTTTTAGAATTTGTTTATAAGTCTTTAAGACTAGTCTCTATAAGATAGATTCGAGGTTAAGTTTAGGCAGTTTGGTAATGATGACCATTAGTTTTTTTGATGTTACGGGTAGTAATTTGGGTTACCATTGAATTTTGCACGTATATTTCTACGCTGCCGTATGAATCAATACTTTTAAGAGCATCGCTTAACTCGTCCATCAACCGAGTCGACATCCGTTTACTGGAATAGGGCAGCTTGATTGGCGCGGATGGCCAGTTTATGGCCGTTGTTTGCGAAGGTTTATTTGGTTGATTAGATAGACTCATAACCAATCTATTAAATCTTTATATAGCTTGTCAAGTACGACTTTTTTACCATATTTACCAGGCTTCTGCTAGAAGAGCAGTGGGACTTGTTGTTTTTCCCCTTCAATCGGTCCGATCTGCAAAATTAAGCTATTATCCGTTTCGTTGATCGGAAAGCCGATCCGAGTGTTTTTGGTGGAAAGGGCTTGAACTTCGACCCCGTTATCTTCTTTGTCATTGTGGATATCTGGAGCCAGCCAATCACTGCTGCCGTTAACATTTAACCTAAAGTAGTTCCGGGTTTTAACGCCGACACCACTGGCAATCGGATTGATTATCTTTAGATTAACGATTAAAAAATCGCGTCCCTCTAAAGCGTTAGCCTTCTTGCCTTGGACGATAATTTCGTCGCGTTTTTCCGCATCGGTCACCATCATGGTCATTACGCCTAACGAGACGCCTTTGGCATCTAAAACCGGAATCGGGACGTTAACATTAATCGGTGTCGAAGCCAAAATCTGGCTATTACTGGATAAGACTTCGCTGGTGGATCCGTTAACGTTATTTTGGCTACCGCCCCACCATCTATAGATCAGCCAAATCGGCAGTAAAATGACTACTACCATTGACGCCACTTTAAACCACTTTTTACCCGGGAGATATTTTATTTTATTAAGTTGAAGAAGCTGGTGCCTGCTTAGCCTCATAGAATTGTTTCATGCGGGCAGGCACTTTAAATATTCAATTTGTGAAAGTAGCTGTATCTTACTTTCAGATTCAGACTCTGTCAACCTTGAGCTTAACTCTGGTAGATTGATTTTCGCTGCTGTTGCCTTACCTGCCAGAGACCAAGGCAGATACCCAGACTGTCAATCAGTAGGTCAGCTAACCTACTCTGCCTCATTGGCACCCAATTTTGGTGCCATTCATCGGTTAAAGCGTAAATTAGACTGACTCCGCCGGCTACCCCGGCCGCTACCGGCCAATTCTTAGTTTTGGTGAGGCAGGCTCTAAACCACAACCTAAAGAGTACATAATATTCCACCACATGGGCCGATTTTTTAACCAGCCAGTTTAACCACGGCTCATCAGGACTGGGTAATGAGCTGAAACTGGACCAAACAAAAATTACTCCCATCCATAAAAAAGGAGCCGTCCATAACATTATTTTATTTCGCATAATTCTTGCAGTCGGCCTCTTCTTTCAATAATTAAACTAATTCTTTTTGATACGTCTTCCAACCCTGCCAACCGGCCGCTGCCAACAAGCAACCACCACCCAAAAATATCAGCACCGACCCTTTTTGGCGGGTACCAGCTTTACCCTGAACCACGCTTTCGGCAGCTTGACTGCTCGGTGAAGCCGTCTGCAGCTTGAAATCGGTGTTAGCGCTGCTGGTCCCTAGGGTTTTCCTTTGCTCTCCACCTAAGCTTGGTGCCGCTTTAGGTGGGGACATCGTGATGGGCCCGGTTGGTTTGGCGCTAATTGTCGGTGTCCTCTCAGACTTAATCACTGGAGTCGGTTCCTCACTTTGGCTGAATCGATTCTGACCCCCTTTGGTCACCGTCTCGGTCATTTGCCAACTCTCGCCTGATTTAATCCAACTTTGCCCCGCCTCACAAATCTCAAAACTGGCTCGATCTAAAACCGAACCATCGTTCCCCAATAGCTCCAGGTTGTCACCTTGGTTATTAATAATTGCCTGACTTAACTCTTGGATGTGATAGCCGTTAGCGGCGATGCGACCGCTTAAGGCCAGCCGATGTTTGCCTTCATCTTGAATGGTTAAACCTGCCAAGGACTTCTCAGCGTTGTCCGGATTGACCAATTCAATCCACTCGCTTTGTGAAACCTCCGGGCAGGCATAAATTTCCGAAAAATAGACCCTGCTGACCCAACTGGTGGTCACCGCCCCTGTCGTCGGCTGAGCTGGGTTGGTCTGGTTTTGACTTTGATTGGTCAAACCTTTGGTCGGCGTGGTCACTTGCCAATTGCCCGAACCATCGGGTACTCGGGCCATGACTTGATCGGTCGGCACCTGGTTATAGTCAATCGAATCGACCACCGTTCCCTCAGGATTCATTAACCGCACCTGATCCTGGCTGTTATTCAAGCCGATTTGGCTCTGGCTCTTATCAATTACTAAGAATTGACGGGCGGCCAGTGTCTGCACTGGAATTTTATAAGGCCTAGTCCCGCCCTCGCTGTCATCAACTTGCCAGTTGTCAAGTTCCATTGACGTTTCCGTCTCGTTGTAGAGTTCAATCCACTCGGTCTGATCATTTGGGTCACTGGGATCGGGCATAAATTCATTTATCATCAGCGCTTTAACCTGAGTCACCATCAGACTCAGACTCAGTAGTGGCCAAGTGACCCACCCTATCGTCCTCATATCTTTAGCCTAACCGAGGTTCCTTGACTAAACAACCTCCGAGGTTATCTAACCGAGGTTATCTAATCTAGTCACCTTAGTAATTAACGTGGAGATAATAAGTGTCATAGCCGTCGCCGTGATCCACATGGACATAGCGTAAATGGCCGCTGCCGCAAGCAATTGCCCCACGATACAGCGTCCCGCTCTTAACCGCTTTAACCTGCAGACTACCGCCATTAGAGATCATATCCAAGCCGGTATGCGGCGCCCCGCCATAGTAGCGTAAAGTCGACGCATAAAAAGTCATGCCATAACCTTGGGTAATTCGGACCGGATCGTCCACCGGCCAAGGCCAACTGCCGCTGAAATCAAAAGATCCGTCCGGTGCGTTATCCCAAACCACGCTTTTACCGCTCAAAAATGAGGCTGGATTTAGGTGGTTGCTGTCCTTAGTCACTTCGAGATGCAAATGCGAGCCGTTGGAACAAGCCGACGAACCGGCAATGATCGAGGCAATCACCGTTCCTTCGCTCACCGACCCGGCTTCCGTTTCCTTGCCTTTGCCAGCTACAATCGAAAAGATAGCGTTTAATTCGGCCATCGCCCGGGCTAATTGTTCTTGGTAGCGCCGCTCGTCGTTGCGGGTGACGATTAACAGGGCTTGTTTCTCTCGCTGCTGTTTATCCAAATCAGCTTTTTGGCTAACCAATTTGTTTTGCAGCTGCTTTACCTCCGCCTGTTTGGCTTCTTTAACCTGCCGCTGTTGATCGTAATTGACTCTGGCTTCTTCCAAAGCAAAGATCACTTCCCGGTCGTGTTCTTGGGATACCTGTAAATACTTGAAGCGGCGGAAAAAATCGTTAAAACCGTCGGCTAAAAATAAGAGCATGATCGGATCGGTGGCATTATTTTTGTAAGTTTGCTTTAAGCGGTTGATCATCACGCTGGACAGTTTAGACAAATTGACATTCAAGACCCCGATTTTGTCCTCCAATACGGAAATTTGCTGTTCCAATAGGGAAATTTCCCCTTGCGTTTTATTGATTTCTTTTTGGGTCAATTGCACCCGTGTGGTGATGTATTGCAAAGTTTGGGACAAAGATTGCTTTTGGTTCTTAATCTCTTCCAGTTTTTGCTCCAGCTCGGCAATTTCTCGTTTTTGGGTCTCCACGTCACCGGTTTGCGCCCACACCGGTTGTCGGCTTAAAATCAACCCTATAAGCCAGCTGCCAAGGAGAATCAACTTTAAGCCAGACTTATTCACCATAACGTCGACTTGAAATACTGCCGGAGATAACACCCAATCCCGCCGTCGCCGCTAACACGGTTACCAGCATCAAGAGCATCGTGGTCAGGGGTACCGGTAAGAGGGGAATCTCACCCATGAAATCCAGTAGGGTCGGGGTGGCGTATAACAGCAGAATATAACCCAACAACCAGGCGGTCAGCGCTCCCACCAGGCCGTAAAATACTCCCTCAAACACGTATGGTAGATAAATAAACAGCGGCGTCGCCCCTAACAATCTCATGGTGGCAATTTCACTCCGTTTCGCCGCTACTTTCATCGAAATAATAATGGTAATAATCAAAAATGAGGTTAAGCCTAACACCACTAGCACCACCACTCCGGTCGTCCGAATTGCCTGAGACCATTTTTTCAAAGCGTCGATGATATCCTGCTGGTAAATAACTTCGTCCACCCCGGCGGTACTGTCGAAATAACTTTTGACTTGGGCCAAATCGTCAATCGTTTTTGCCGCCACCTCCAAGGAGGCTGGCAGGATGTCGGCCGTGACCATTTCCAAGAGTAAGGGATCATTTTGGTTTTGCTCTTGGTAGATCTCCAAGGCTTCGGCTTTGGAGACATAGTTAACCTTGGCTACAAATGGTTGCTGTTCCAGGTTTGCCTTAATTTCCAGTATCGTCGTTTCGTTGACATCATCTTTGAAAAAAGCGGTCACTTGGGGTCGGGTTTCAAAATAATTTAAGACTACCTGTGATCCCAGCCAAAACAATATAAATAAGTAGGCCACAAATGAAGTTAACGTTAGCACGATGATGGCCGCCAAGGCTTGGTAGGGACTGCGGCGGATATTGCGGTAGGTATTAATTAAAATTCGGCGCATAGACTATTTCTCGACTGTTTCGCTAGTCAGGTTGGCTTGGGTCGGGATTTTTACCGGGGCGTTGTCATTGACCACCTTCCCGTTTTCCAAGCGGACCACTCGTTTTCTTAAGCGGTTAGCCATGTCATCGTCGTGAGTGGCCATGATCACCGTCGTCCCGTGTTTATTGATGCGATCTAATAAATCTACAATTCCCCAGGCATTTTTCTGGTCCAGGTTACCCGTCGGTTCATCGGCAAACAACACCGCCGGATCAGTGCCCAAAGCCCGAGCAATCACCACCCGTTGGGCTTCACCCCCGGATAATTGTGAGGGAAACAAATTACCTTTGTCTGTCAAGCCGGCCACGTTGAGTAATTCTCCGACCGTCTTCACCACCGCCTCATCAGTTTTATTTAAGATCTCCAAGGATAAGGCAATGTTTTCCGCCGCGGTTCGGTCCGGCAACAGTTTATAATCCTGAAATATGACGCCGATTTGCTGTCTCAAGAGGGGAATCTCTTTTTTCTTCAAACTGGTTAAGTCAAAATCGCCGACTTGGATCGTCCCTTCGGTCGGGGTGATTTCTTTGATCAACAATCTGGCTAGGCTGGTTTTACCGGCCCCCGACGGGCCTAAGATAAAGACAAATTCCCCCGGCCTAATCGCTAGTGTGATTTGGTCTAGAGCGTTGGTGGTACCGTAACTTTTGCTGACGTGATCGAAAATTATCATAAATCACCTGGCCTGGTCTATTCCGCGTCAGCTTCAATCTCTACCTCTTCGGTAAACGGTTTTTCGGCGTTGAGACTGACGACTTTTACCTGACCCACATCCATCAGCCAGCCAGCTTTTTGGGCATTAAAAGTTTCACCCTTAACCTCAACTTGGTGGTTGATGAACTGATCCAGATCTAAAACTGAAGAGGTTAGGTAAACATTTCGGGATGGTCCTCCGGTCCGCATCAGGTGGTGAGAGCCTTCACCGTCGATCCCGCCTTTGACTAAGATGCCTTCGGTCGTATCCGGAAATTGGCTGGCATCTTCAGCCCCATAGGTCTTACCGGCTTGAATGGCGTTGGCCTTATTGTCCCCGGGTCTGAGCATCTCCCCACCGGTTAAAGCTGTGGCCGGTTTTAATTGAAACAGAGCGTAACCGGTTCCCACCCCGGCCAGAATCACCACTGCCGTTAAGACTATAGTGGGAATCCAGGGTTTTTTGGTTTTGGTTTTCTGACTCATGGCTGGTTTTGGACTCACTAGTTTGGGTTCGCTCGCTTTCGGTTCATCCATGGGTGGGGGCTCGGATACCTCTGGTATAACCCCGATTTTCGGGACCTCGTCAACATTCATACCCAACTATCCTAACACACCTCTTCTCGCTTGCCCACCATCGAGTCAGAGCCTTAGATCGGTTTCATTTTAATTTGCGCTTCGATCAGGCTGTCTAATTCCCCGTTTAAGACCGCCTCGGTATCGGCCGTTTCCACCCCGGTCCTTAAGTCCTTGACCAGGTGATACGGGTGCAGGACGTAATTTCTGATCTGCGAACCCCAACTGGCCATGGTTTGCCCTTTGAGTTTAGCCAATTCCGCTTGTTGTTGTCTTTCTTGTTTTTGCCACAACTTGGCTCGTAACAAAGACAAGGCGTATTTCCGGTTTTGTTCTTGGTAGCGCTCTGTTCGACACTCAACCACGAATCCGGTTGGTAGGTGAGTTAACCTGACTGCGGTGTTGACTTTATTAACGTTTTGACCACCATGGCCTCCGGCTCGGGAAAATTGCCAGGATAACTCCTCGTCTTTAAGTTCAATCGCTTTAGTTTCTTCAAGCAAGGGCATCACCTCTACCAGGGCAAACGAAGTTTGTCTTAATTTGTCGGCATTAAACGGGCTTTGCCGGACCAGGCGGTGGGTTCCCTGTTCGCCTTTAAGATACCCATAAGCCAGCTTGCCTCGGATCAGGTAGGTAACTTCTTTAACCCCGGCTTCTTCCCCCCGCGATTCATACACCGCTTCCCACTTAAAGCCGGCCCTCTCGGCATAACGCTGATACATCCGACTCAGCATCTGGGCCCAATCCATGGCTTCGGTTCCGCCTTGGCCGGCGTGAATCGCCAAAATGGCGTCATCGGTGTCGTACGGTCCGGTTAAAAACAACTTTATCTCCAGCTGGCGGTACGCTTTATCCAGCTGGGCTAGGGTCTTTAATAAGTCTTGTTTCATGGCTTCATCTTGGGTATCAGCCATCTCGATCAAGGCCAGGTTTTCCTCGATCTGTGCCTGCAATTTGGTAATTTGCTCAACCTCGGCTTCACTCTCGGCTAATTTTTTAGTTGTCTCCCGGGCAGCCGCTTCGTTTTGCCAAAAATCCGGCGCTGCCGTTAAGGCTTTGAGACGGTTGATTTCTGCCTGCTTTTTAGGCCAGTCCAATTTATCGGCTGTGGCCATTAGTTTGGCTTTCAACTCCAGTAGTGATTGCTTAATCTCATCCATAGTTTAAGGGTTGGCTTCGGTGATCACATCCTGACAGAAATTCCGTTTGACCTCCTTGGCTTTCTCGGCCGGTAAGCCTTTTAATTCTTGGGTTAAGACCATAATTAGTTCTTCGACTTTGACTGCTTTTGGTTCCCCGGTAAACGGATTTTGCGGCAGTTTAATTTCTTTGATTTTATCGACTAATTCGTTGATTTCCACCTGAGGCAGTTTCCCGGTCAAATCTTGAGCCGAGGTCGTCGCCCCCAACACCTGCTCCCGGTATTCCAAGACTTGCTCTCCATAAGGGACCTGACGGAATAATTCCGGTTTCCAGATTACTAGTGCTGTTATCACCCCGGCTACGATTAGGATTCTCGGTAACCAAAATCTCATAACCTCATTATAACCGTTCCTCTTACTCGTACCTTAAGGCTTCGATCGGGGATAGCTGACTGGCTTTTCTGGCGGGGTAAACCCCGAAAATTATTCCCACCGCGGCCGACACGCCAAAGGCTAAGACCACCGCCGACCAGGTCACTTCCGCCGGGATAAAACGCTTGACAAAGTAGGTCATCATCTCAGCAATTAAGACCCCGATCAACCCGCCCAAGATTGACAAGACTACCGACTCAATTAGGAATTGGATCAAAATCACTTTGGGTGTGGCGCCGATGGCTTTTCTGAGACCGATCTCCCTCGTCCGCTCGGTCACTGACACTAACATGATGTTCATAATACCGATACCACCGACAACGAGCGATATAGCGGCAATTCCCCCTAACCCGGCCGTTAAGGCTCCTAAAATTTGATCGATGATTTTGAGAATATCTTCCTGCTTAAACACCGAAAACTCATCGGCCTTCAGCCTTTTTAAAAAGTATTTTTCAATTTCTTTGATGGCTCCATCGGTTAGTTCCTCGGATTTAATCGCGGCCATCACCCTGATGACTAACTTAGAATCAAACAGCTCAAACCAGTTGGTAATTGGGATAAACACGTACTGGTCAAACGATGGTCCACCGAACCCCCCGCCGACTTTCTCGCCCACCCCGATGACTGTGTAATCCCGATTTTTAATCAGGATTTTTTTCCCGACCGGGTCTACGTCGCCGAATAAATCCTTAGTTATTTGGTAACCTAAAAAGACGACTGCCTCTTTTTTCTCTTCCATCGCTTTATCAAAAAATTTACCCTTTATCGGCTTGGTGCTGGTGATGGTTGCATAATCATGATTGACTCCGACGATTGACGATTTTTCCGTATTTTTTTTGTAAGACACTTCAGCCGAGTTCACCGAAAAAGCGGTGACCGCTTTAACATATTGGCGCATTTTACGAATGGCGTTGATGTCTTCGTATTCTAAGGTATTTGCCAGGAGGTTAGCCGCCATCTGCTCGTCGCTTTGAAAGCCGCCGCCCTCCTCGCCAAATAACTCTCCCGGAGCGATAAAGATGTTGTTGGCGCCGAACTGCTCGAATTGGTCAGTTACATAATTTTGTAAGCCCTGGCCAATCGCCATCAACATAATCACCGCCCAAACGCCGATAATTACTCCCAGCATGGTTAAGACTGACCGGGTCTTGTTAGTCAGGAGCGCCCTCAAAGCGATATTAAGTAACTTACTCCAATTCATAAGGTTTTACGGGCCCATTTGGTTGGACGGTCGCTCACCACCCGGCCGTCGGCCAAAGCTACGATTCGTTTGGCGATCTTGGCAATCTCTCGGTCGTGAGTCACCATCACAATTGTTTTGCCTTCGTTGTTCAATTTTATGATAATTTTTTTAATTTCTTCGCCCGAGCGACTATCTAGGTTACCGGTCGGTTCGTCGGCAAAAATCAGACTGGGTTGATTAACTAATGCCCGGGCGATGGCCACTCGCTGTTGCTGGCCGCCCGATAACTGGCTGGGGGTACTCGACAATCGGTCACCCAAACCCACTTGTTCAAGCATTTCTCGGGCGCGTCGCTCCCGGTCTTTTTTGCCGTCCCCGGCATAAACTAAGGGTAAAGCCACGTTATCTATCGCGTTGGTCTTGGCTAAGAGGTTAAATTGCTGGAAAATAAAGCCAATTTCCCGATTGCGTAAGCGGGCTCGTTCCGGTTCGGTATAATCCATGGTATCCATCCCTTTGATTTGGATTATCCCCTGAGTTGGATAATCCAAGAGCGAGGCAATATGCAGGAAGGTAGATTTACCGCAGCCCGACGGGCCGACTACCGCTAAGAATTCTCCCTCATTAATGGTTAAACTGACCTGGTTCAGAGCGTATAAATCTTCCTCACCCAACCGGTAAACTTTCGAGATATCTTTTAAGACTAAAACTGGTTGGGTCATTGGCTTTCCCCTATTCACTCTCAGGGACGACAACCGCCTCTGTACCCGTCAAACCGGCCAAGATTTCCACTTCGGTTTCCCCTTCAATTCCCGTTTTCACTTCTTTTTGGTTGATATTCCCGTTGGTATAAATCTCGACATAAGTCAGCTCATCGCGGCTGATCAGGCTGTCTAAAGGCACGGTTAAAACCTGGGATTTTTGAGCTAATACGATATTGGCGTCGCCGTTCATGCCTAATCGATATAAAAGCGCCTCATTGTTTACTGGTAAACTGATTTTGATCGCGTAACCCAAACTACCCGACTCTGTCGTCGATGGGGCAAAAGCGATTTGGATTACTTGCCCCTCAATTTCGGTTTCCGGATAAGCATCCAGGCTAATCATCACTGCTTGACCGGGCTTAACCAAACTGACGTCTTCCTCATCAATAATTACCCTAAAATATATTGTCTGGGGATCGACAATGACAACTTGGTCAGTCGGTAAAATATACAGGTTAGCCACCGGTCGATCCACCCGGGTCACAATCCCGGCGATCGGGCTAGTTAAATAGGCGTTTTTGATGGCAATATCTCTGATTTCCGCCGCCAAAGCTGTGTTTTTTAAGTCTAACTGGGCGCTTTCCACTGTCCGACGCTCGCTTGGATTTAAGCCCGAACTGCCGTAATAATCATTATCTTCCAGTGTTTGTTCAAAGGCGCGAAACTCTTTCCCGTGAAGGTTTTGATCGACGGCCATTTGTTTCTGGAGAGTGCTGACATCGACCGCAGCCACACCTTGCCATTGCTTGACCCAGTCGCCTTCTTTCACCCCGACCCAGGTCAGTTTGGCCGCCGCTGGAAAACTTAAAGTCGCCGATTGGGAGGCATCGATCAATCCCGACACTTGCAGAGTCTGGGTCAGGTCTTTGATTTGGGGGGTAACCGTCACCGGTGGTTTTTCCGACTGACTCTGGCGGTAATATCCATAGCCACCGCCAACGATCAGCATCATCAGGACTCCCACCACCCACCACTTATGGTTTTTAAGCCACCGCCAAACTCTTTTCATCGCCTTATTGTAGCTCATAACCGGGCTCGCTGCCGTTCCCAATAAGGCCCCCGCCGGCAGAGTTTGACTTTATCTGCCGCTTTAGCTAATAGTTTCTCCACCGCGGTTTCTAATAAGATGGTGTTTTGTGATCCCTTCACCATTAACAAATCTCCCGATTTTAATTGCGGTTCAATCACCTCGGCCGCTTGGTTGGCGTTGGTACACCACACCGCCCCAGCCACCATCGCTTGTCTCATCAACGGTCCAACCAGGAAAACCTTGGCCGCTGCTGTTAAAGCCAACTTGATCACTTCGGTATGGGCTTCTGGCCCAGCCGCACCCAGTTCCCGCATATCTCCCAACAAGACTAATTTCCGCTTTGCCTTGACTTGAGCCAGTAAAGCCAGCATGTCCGCCATCGTTTGGGGTGAAGCGTTATACGAACTATCCAAGATCATCGAGCCGTTAAGCCCCAGGAGTAAAGTCGCTCGCCCTGGTGGTAAGCGATAATTTTTCGCTAGTAGTTCCACCCCTTCCGGTAAGCTATAATCTTCATCCAGGGCTACACAGAGAGCCGCCGCCAAGGTCGATCCCAAATGCTCGGGTAATAAGTCAGGGAGACTTAACTCGGCTCGTGTCTCTTCCGCCCTGAATCCGAATGTCGTGCCCTTTATTTCCGGCCGCCATGACGTGATCACCACGTCCGAACCTGGGTTTTTACCAAAACTCATCACTTGGGCTTTGGTCTTGGCTTTAAACCCCCAGACTCGCGGATCATCTCGATTTAAGATCGCCAAGCCATTCTCCGGTAAACTCTCAATCAACTTCCCTTTTTCGGTTGCTATCGCCGCCACTGGATCGGAATCGGCATAATAAGCGGTGTGTACCGGTAAAGCATTTAAATAAATTGCCGTCCGTGGCCGGACTATGGTTAACAAATACTCCATGTTTTTCGGGGCTTGCGGCGAGTCGACTCCCATTTCCACCACCAGTATTTCATACGGTTGCCAGTTGGTTAAAAGTTTTATCGGCGCCAATACCATCATTCTTAACCAATCAAGGCAGGAAAAATCTTTAGGTTTAATCCCTAATATGTTTAAGGGGATACCCGACTCTGAGTTAGCTTTATAGGAAACTTTAAGTTGGTATTTGTCCTGAAGTATGGCCTTAACCGCATTGCGACCGCTGGTTTTACCGGCACTGCCGGTGATCCCGATAATATCCGGGGCATATTTTTTGAGTTGCAGCCTGGCCCAAAATCTCAGCCATTTAAGGACAAACAGTCCCAACCCCTGCTTCATGCTCCTATTATATCCCGCCCTTAGTCTTCGGAAATGGTAATTGATTCAATCTTGTCGCCAATTTGGGTGGCTTTGGCTGTATCCAGGCCGCTAACCACTTCACCAAAGTTGGTGTATTGGCCGGTCAACCAGGCACAATCCTTGATGCAGACAAAGAATTGCGAGTCATTGGAGACTTTAATATCGCCGGCTCGGGCCACTCCCAGTGACCCCAGTTTAAACGGTACTTCAGATAATTCCGTGGGCATGTCGCCGCCGCCGGTGCCGTTGCCGTCAGGATCACCACCCTGAATCACCCAGTCTTCAACCCGATGAAAAGTTAATCCTTGGTAAAAACCACTCCTGGCTTTGTTGATAAAATTCGTGACTGTTTGCGGAGCTGACTCGAGGTATAACTTAACCACGATGGTGCCCCGGTTAGTTTTAATCGTCGCCGTTACTGACTTGGGTAATGACTCTGACTGACCACTCATGGTTGCCTCCCTAATTGACTGGGTGGGTATGGCTGTCGCTTGGCTAGCGGTGGGCGGTGTTTGCGCGTTACAGCCAGCTAATAAGACTATCATTAATCCGGCCAAACCTAACCTTAAACGCATACCGGCTCAGGTTACCCTATTTAGTTGCTGTTTGCAACGCTCGCCGACTGTATGTTAGGATCAGCCCATAGCAGCGAGGGTTTATGGTTGATGATCGCTCCGGTCCGACTTTTGATGCCGAATCCATGGATGCCACCCAAAGTCTCATTCAGCGCTTGGCTGATCAGCTGGATCAACTTAAAGCCAAACAAAAAGAATTGTCGGAAATGCTCAAAAATATCTTTGTCAACGACGAAACCTTTAATCAAAACCAGCTCCAAGCCAAAGAAGCCGCTAAAGCTTTCAAGGACCGCGCCGCCCAACTCAATGAAACCACTGAAGTCAAAGATTTAAAAATGAAACTAGCCGACCTCAAAGAGGATTTGAAAATGGTCGAAGAGTCACTCGATATTCATTGCCTCAATTATTATCAGATGACCAACACCTTTTCCTTTCCCACCCCCGACGGCTCCGAACGCGAATTTGTCCTAAAAGCCCACCTCAAACCCAAGAAATAATTTTTCTCTCAATTTTCTTTAATGACTTCGGCTTCGAAAGTAAAGAGTTTGGTTTTAGGGTCAAGATAAGCATCTGGTGGTAAGCCGGCTTTTTGACTGCATAAGATTCTTAAAAACGTCTCCAGGTCCCACATGGTTTCGGTTGCGACCTGCGGTAAAAAGAGCCCCCGTCGACCCTGATTTTCGACCATGACCCCGTGTTGGCTAAGTTTGATCTCATGCCAATGACTCACCGGTTGCAGTGGAGTTAACAGCGAGATTTCCAGATCCACTTGGTCTAATTCGGCGGCAACCAATGGCGGGAAGCGTGGGTCTCGGGTGGCGGCAGCCACCGCTAACTCAGTAATCGCGCGGCATAAAGGCTTATTCGCTTCTAGATCACCGATACAGCCTCTCAGTTTTCCACCCATAGTTAAGGTCACGAACACTCCTCGCTGTTCCTGGAATATGGCTGCCGTCGGCATCGGTGGAGCCGCTTTAATTAAACCAAAATGGGTTCTTAAAGCTTCTCTGGCTAAGGTTAAAGCTGCTTGTTTACTTGACTCGTCCATCATCATTTTTTATACCCGGTAATGGCCGCATAACCCACCACTCGACTCTGGTCGCCGGCGACTTGGCCGGAATGGGCGTAAGCCTGTAGTTGATAAGTTAACGGACCGATTATTTTTCCGGCCATTAAGCCCACGGCCATGGCCTTAGCCCCGCAAGCAGCCGTCACTAAACCAGGGTAGCCAGCCTCCTCTACTTGCCTGACTCGGTCTAAAAACGACTCGGCTATACCCTGAATAAACGCTTCGATGACTTGATTATCGGTCTTCACGGCCACCTCGGCTGGCGGGTAATGAGCCAGGTCTGAACTAATGACTAGTAGAGTGTCCTGGTCTAAAGCGGTCGCCAGTTTCTGACCAATGAAGCGGCCAGTCGTCAGATTGATTTGCCCCAACAGAATTGGACAGATAGTGAAGCTAGAGCCTAATACCTGTTGTAAAAAGATTAGTTGCATCTCTAAAGAGTGTTCATCTAAATGTGGTTGTCCCTCTTTTCTGATTAGCTGATTAACTAATATCAGATTAACTAATTTCTTATCCGTAGCCACTGGCCCCAACGGTGTCTCCCAAACAATATGATCATCAACCACCGCATACGGCAAATTGGCTTGATGACTGACCCCTAAGATCATCACCCGGCGGTACCGCTGGCCGATTAGTTGCTGATAAGCCGAACCGGCAACTTGGCCCGAATAAATAATCCCGGCGTGGGGCGCCACCAACATCACCGGCCGCGGTCCTCTCGGCCGGGATTCGACCAACCATGGTTTTAACAATTGGGATAATTGCTCTTTAGAGTCTGGGTAAAAAATTCCGGCCACGGCGGGTGGTCTGACCATAAATTTACTAATTTCACTATACACTTTGCTACAATACGAGTTTAAGATGACTCCGACACCGCTCCATATCGTCATGCTCATCGATGCCTGGTTTCCCAAGGACGAAACCAGCCCCGGAGTTTGGGGTGGCGGCCAAGTCCATGTCCGCGAATTGCGCTCGCGCTTAGTCGCTGATTATGGCTGCCAGGTAGAACTCTTTTATGCCGCCCATAAAAACCTCCTCATTCGGTCACTCTGGGTTCTTTGGGTGGTAGCTGATGTCTTACTTTATAGTCGTTACCATCCCCAAATTCATCTGCTTCATTCTCATGGTTATTATTCCGGCTTAGCCGCCAAACTGATTGGCTTCTTTTTAAAAGTCCCGGTGGTTCATACCGTTCATGCCACTCCGGCCTTAGATCAGGCTAAAAAATCCCCTAAATTATTGATCGAAAAATGGCTGTTAACTAAACTTCACTACCAAGCCGAAATCAGCCTTTCCTCTCATTTTTTAAAATACCCCAATGTTAATCAGCGTCTGTCGGTCATCCCCAACGGCGTCAATATTCAGGCTTTCAACCAAGTCCGGGTAGTCAAATACCCAACCACCACCTTAATTTGGGTTGGCCAAGCCGACCCGAGTAAAGGTCTGGCAGTGCTCAAAGCCGCCCTGGTCAAAGTCAGACGGCTTTACCCAGAGCTTAAAACTGAACTGGTGACCGGTGGTCGCCTTTCTGGTCGGGCCATCATCAAAGCCTACAAAAAGTCTCACCTCTTCTGTTTACCGTCCTTGGCTGAGTCTCAACCGATTGCCTTGTTGGAAGCTTGGGCCGCTAAACTACCGGTGGTGGTAACTCGGGTCGGGGAAAATCAAACTATGGTTAAATCCGGGATTAACGGCCTCTTAGTTGATCCGGGTAATGCCCAACAATTGGCCAAAGCGCTGCTGCAACTGTTGCGTTCTCCCCGTCGGGCGACCGCCATGGGTCTGGCCGGTTATAATTTGGTCAAAAATCACTATTCCTGGGATCAAGTTGTCGCCCAAACTTACGCTGTCTATCTTGAGGTTCTTCAAACATCAGCTATGGCTGCTGAAAATAAGCTAGTGTTCGGTCTAAACCCTCACGAAAACTAATCCGTGGGTGGTAACGCAACAGGGCGATCGCTTTGCCGATATCCGGTTGGCGCCGTTCGATATCTTCTTCCCGGCCTTCGACTTGTTTCAGCTCGGCCTCACCCCCGGTTAGCTCTTTGATCAACTCCGCTACCGCCCTGATGGTTATTTCTTCCGGATTACCCAGGTTGATGACTTCATTAGCCGCCGCCGGGGTCGTCATCAGCCGAATTAGGTACTCAATCATATCTTCGATAAAACAGAAACTCCGGCTTTGCTGGCCGCTGCCTTCGATGGTGATCGGTCTCTTAGTTAAAGCCTGGTTAATAAAGGTCGGTATCACTCGCCCGTCGTCAGCCTGCATCCTGGGACCATAAGTGTTAAAAATCCGGCCGATCCGGCAATCTACCTGGTAGCGGCTTTTAAAAATGGAACAAACCATCTCCCCGAACCGTTTGCTTTCGTCATAGCAGGCTCTGGGACCGATGGGATTAACGTTGCCAAAGTAGGTTTCCTTTTGCGGGTGTTCCAAGGGGTTGCCGTATATTTCCGAAGTGGAAGTAAACAAAAACTGGCTTTTGTGCTGGACCGCCAGTTCTAATAGATGATGCGTCCCCAAACTATTGACCAGGTAGGTGGCCACCGGATTATGCTGGTAAGCTACTGGCGATGCCGGCGATGCCAAATGATAAATCATGTTAAAGCTAGTTTCAGGAGTCGGTTTACCCTGAGCTTGCCGAAGGGCCCATTCCACCACCTCTGTTTCAATGTAGTCAAACCGAGGGCTCTTAATTGCCTCGACTAAATTTTCCATACTGCCGGTAATCAGGTTATCCAAACCGGTGACCTCGGCCCCTTCTGCCAGTAGTCGATCCACTAAGTGCGACCCGATGAATCCTGCCGCCCCGGTGACTAATACCGTTTTACCTGTAAAATCTAAGTTCACTTAACCTCGTTTAAAAAATCATTAACTTGGCCAGCAAATTTAACTAAATCTTGATAATCATACCTGATAACTTGGAGAATTTTTTTAGGGTCGATTCTGGCGTATTCATGAGCGATAATGTTTCTCATCCCTGCCATTAATTGCATTCTTTCACTAGATTGTTGGTCGATAACCCCTTTGTTTTGTAAGTTGATAAAAACGTCCCGGTAAGTAGGTGGAACTCCTAAGCCCAGCTGATTATTCACGGTAATAGCCAAATCCAAAGCCGCTTGAATCGCTTTGTATACCCGTCTCTCCGCCAAAACCTCAACATCGCTATTAGGGGTAAAATCAGAATCTGACTTGTTCCTTAATCCATCCAAATCCTTAATATAGTTTTCCAGCTGGGCCAGTTGGTTAGTTACATCAAAATTAGTTTGCGGCATACTTTCCTTGTCTTAATCGGTTCGTAACCTGGTTATGATAGTCGTTAATTACCGGCACAAAATCATAATATTGGCTTAACTTCTGTGTCATAAAACTTATCGTCATCGACTGGTCATTCACCATCAACTTATCACCTGAGAAAACTTGAAATAGATAGGGTAGCGAGCTTTGTTCATTCAGAATTTTCAAATCACAACTTAATTCATCCCCAATTATTCTTTCAACCCCAGCAATGTATTCCAATTGAAATCGGGTAAATTGTGAAGAATTAACCTCCGGTTTAAAAAGTATTCCCAAATCTAGATCACTCATTGGATTAGCCGTGCCCTGATTTTGCGAGCCATATAAAAATATTGCCGCTACCTCACGCTGCGACTTAAAAAACGCTTGAATTTTCCGCTGATGCTCTTGATCTAATCCCATACCCTTTAATTATATACTCATCTTACTCAGGTTTGTATCCAAATTAGGTAACCATTCAGGATTTAACAAAGGGGATTTGACATTCCCTCAAGATCCAGGTTAGACTGAA
>Ga0154763_144_pt1 | contig 40808 bp, 44 predicted proteins | sample Rifle2008BG16ft_FD_105771 | JGI IMG/M metagenome (GOLD analysis project Ga0154763, IMG submission 105771) | Microgenomates group bacterium RBG_16_45_19
TCCACCAGAAATTACACCAACTATCAAACTACTTCTCCAAAAATCCACCAGAAATTACACCAACTATCAAACTACTTCTCCAAAAATTAAGCTCAGGTCACTAATTTGCGCAAGTCAGGTGAATACGGTTCAGTCATCGACTCATGCACCAATGGTGCTGCAAACATGACAAGTAATTCAGTACTTAGATAAAAAAATGAAATTGCTGCTGCCCAATGTACGTTTCGATATATTTGATCAACGTTTTCCTGTTTAGCCTCACTCATATGTTAACACTAGTATACTATGCGCTAATCACTCCCCCTCCCAAACAAATCTCCCTATTATAGAAAACCACACTTTGCCCCGGCGCCACTCCAAATACTGGCTTCGCCAGTTGAACCATGAGTCTTGAATCACGAATCACGATTTTTGCCAATATTAATTGGCCTCCATGACGAATTCTCACTTTTACATTTGATAAATCTTGTATCGTACTTCGTGTCTCATGTCTCAGATAAACCTCCCCCACTTCAAACTCCCTCCTCATACACGCTTCTCTCGTCCCCACTACTAAAATATTTTTCTTGAGATCTTTTTTAAAGATATACAGCGGTTTTGTTTGTGGCGATACATTTTTTACCTCAAATCCATGTCTTTGCCCGATGGTATAAAACCACACCCCCTTATGCTCTCCCACCACTTTGCCACTTACATTGGCCACTTCCCCTCGCTTCTCTTTAACCCCCATCCGCTGTAAAAATTGCTTCACCCCCACCTCGCCAACAAAACAAATGCCCTGAGAATCCGGTTTCTTGGCCACTGGCAACTTTAGTTCCTTCGCCTTATGTCTAACCTCATCCTTAGTCATCCCCCCAATCGGGAACAAAATATGCCGCAGCTGTTCTTCTCTTAACTGATATAAAAAATAAGTCTGATCTTTGCGCTTTTCTTTTGGGATTAGGAGCTCAAATCTTGTATCTTGCGTGCTCCGCACGCAGGCATAATGCCCTGTCGCCACATAATCAAACTCCTTCTTCAGGACCCACTCGTAAAACAACCCAAACTTAATCTCCCGGTTACAGACCACGTCCGGATTCGGCGTTCGCCCCGCTTCATACTCCGCCTTAAAATACTCCAGGACTTTCTCCTGATATTCTTTTCTAAAATCCAACACTTCAAAGGGAATTTCCAACTTTAAAGCTACATCCAACGCCTCTTTGCGATCTTCATCTGTCCGGCACCCTGGTCCCCGGTAACAGAGTAAGAATACACCCGTTACCTCATAACCCTGCTCCTGAAGCAGCGCCGCCGCTACGGCCGAATCCACTCCACCAGATAACCCCACCGCCACTTTAATGGTTCTATTCATAATCATCACTTCCACCCCATCAATGCCATCGCCACCATAATATTTCGATGTTCTTCCGTATTAATATCTCCTTCATCTCTAACCAACCGGCCGGCGGTAAGATTCAAATTCTTTCTTAACTCCCTCTTCAAACTATGATAATCAACCTGGTCTTCTACCCCGGCAATTTTATAACACACTCCAGTCTCAGCCATTAAATCCACCACTTGGAGTCTCATCATCTCCTCAAAGTCATTAACCAGCTCCTCAACCGCCCACTGGTCTTTATCCACTCGATCCAGATAATAATCAGATTCACCAATCACCACATGAGTTAAAAAGTAACCCCGTTTTATTTTTTGTTTCATCTGGCCCCCAACCTGGAGATATTTTGTTAACCAGTTATATAAACCTTCATCAAGATCTACTCCCCCGAAACGCCGCAAATCATAGATCCTCTCAACTACCCAAGCAGGATCAAGCCGAATCAAATCTTCTTTTCTCATCAACCGGATCAAACTTATAAGCCGATCTTTGTCAAGCATTTTCCAATCAGTTTTCACTCCACTCCAGCTTAGATACCTTAAATTCTCCAAATAATCCCCCCAGAACTTAACCTCCGGATACTTTTGCCTTACCTCAAACCTATCCCATCCGTTCGATTTGTCCGGAAACACTTTTACTGGCCGCTTTGACCCATATTCCCTTCGCTCTTGGCCGTTAAGTCTATTTAGAATCATGATACTTTTCTTAGTCTGTTTTAACGTGCTTTTAAAACGCGACCACCAAATTTTATCTTTCGTCACCAACCAAGCCCTATAAGCAAAGTGGCGCTGTTTGTCCCACCATAAATCAGGCCAGCGCTCCTCATAAGTCTGCAGGATTTGCTTGCCAGTTTCCATGCTTATCCACTTTTCACTAAAAAGCCAGCTAGGTCTCTCCGTCCAATTAACATTGGCCGCCTTAATTTTTTTCGGTCAGATATATTGGCCGAACTCACGATTTTCCGGCCACCCAAAAAAAAGGTTAAATTTACAATCGGTCGTTTTTCTCTCCCCAAGGCACTCCGGTAAAATTCTTCATAAAGGACATTTTCTGGAATCAATAGCCCTAAACCCCGAGCCAAGGTTTCATCAATACTACTTCTAAAGGCTCCGGTGTCTAATTTTGCTTTGACCGGTACTTTTTCACCCATTTGATTTACCACCTCAACCGTTTCAAATACCCCAATTACCTTAGGTTGACTCCCGATATCAGCCACTTCTTTATCGCCAAAAAGATCTTGAGCAATCTTTATTCCCTGTTGCGGTGTCTCCACCTCCAACCCCTCCACCCGCACCAACCGCCGCCTTAATCCAGCCCGGTTGCACAACTGAATTTTTAAGCCCGGTTGAGCGTTAATTTCCAAAACTTTAGGCAAAGTCTTTCCCGGCGTCTTAAGCGACGGTTGTAAGACAATATCCGCCCGCATATAGCCCAAACCCGAAGCATCGGCACATAAAATGGCTATTTCCATCACTTGCTCCCACTCCGGAATCTTAATGCCCCGTAGCCGGTGTCTGGTCTCCGGGAAAAAATCGACATAATGAGTGTATTGCACCGCATGAGTCGTTACTCCCGCCGCCATATCGATGCCGCAAGCAATCGCTCCCTGGAACATATTGGCTCGACCTCCTGATTCCTTGGTCGGCAGCCGTAAAAAGGCCATCACCGGTACTCGGTTAAAAACCAAGACCCCAATATCCGGGGTTCCGTGATAAGCGTATGGAGCAAATGCTGGGTGAATTCTGACCCGTTCCTCCACAAAGGCAATATCCGGCAAATCATTCATGGAAAACCGACCCTCCAAAATATCTCTGATATGTAATTTCAAATCTTCAACGGTCACCGTTTGCCCTTCCGCCGTTACCCAAGTTCCCGCTGTTTCCCCGCTTTTTTCCACTACAATTATACCTTCACCGCCCAAACCCCGGTTCGGTTTTACCACAAAACTATCTTCCAGCTTGCCGAAATCAAAGCGCTCTACTTCTTCATCAGCCTTAAATACTCGGTACAAACGCGGCACCGGTAAATTGATCCGCCTTAAGGTTGACTTGGTCAATAATTTTGAATCGGCGATCCTTTTAGCCGAGCGCTGGTTATAGTGGGATAAATACTCGTAATTGCGAGCGTTCAACCCTAAGATGTCTTTGATCTTGACCGCCATACCGTCAGCCTACTTCACCAACTGCTTAAACTTCTTATACTCGGTGTACCTTAAGCCCGTATATTTCCCCATAAAGACGTCAAAGGCCGCCACCATCAAAAGCAGTAATTCCGGATGAATCAAGGCAAATTTCTGGACCGCTTCCAAAGATAAAACCAACGACGATATTAAAGCCAAAACCATCGTCTCCAAAGTCAATTCTCTGGCTTCTCTCGGACTCTTGCTGATTTGGACCTCGATAAAGGTTTCAGCCAGGAGAATTAAGATTAAAATTGGGAAAATCGATAAATTAACCAAATTCTGCCATTGCAAATAGGGCGCCACCAATAGCACTCCTAAGACTCCGACGCAAACAAACCACAAGAGTAAGGCCATCCGGGGTAAATATTGTAATTTAGCCCACTTCAAAAACCTCTTGCCCAAAGTGGCCATCCCTAAAATTACCAAGAACAACATGATCCCGGTTAATATCCCGGTGGCCACAAAAGCCACCGACAACACCGCCGGGGTAAAGATACCAAAGCCCCTGAGGCCGATCAGGTGCCTGGCCCCGGCAATCAAAGCCGCTACCAAAGGAAACAACACAATCAGAACGATCGTACTACCCGGAATCCCGGCCAAAATGGCATTTCTGATGGCGTATTGCAAAAAATTAGTTAAACCTAACGGTTCCCTCGGTTGAGCCAACACATATTGCCCTAACTTACCCACCGTCGGCCCCTGGATCTCAGTTATATCCGCCTTTTTCTCGGCTACCTCCCGCACCATCAACTGCGCCGCTGGGGTGGCGGTGGCACTGGCCGTGGCCAAAGCACTGGCTGTGGCTAAACCACTTTCCGTCGCCATCAAAGTCTGCGCCGCCACCGGTTGGCTCAAGCAGACCAAAAGCCACCCTCCCCCCAAAGACGCCATTAGTCCCCTTGGCCACATCATACCCGTATTATACATCGCTTAGAGTTGCAAATCCCTGCCCACACTCAAGTAAATCCCCGCTATAATGCCATCTTATGAATCACTCACTCCTCTACTGGCCTTACTCCCATCTGCTTAGACCAATTCTCTTTGGCTTCGATCCCGAGGGTGTCCACAACGCTTTTACCAATATTGGTCACCTTTTAGGCAAGTCCCCTTTCACTCGTGGCCTGACTCGGTCTATCTTTACCTATAATCATCCGATCCTGACTCAAACGGTGGCTGGTCTGACTTTCAAAAATCCCGTTGGTCTAGCTGCCGGCTTTGATTATGACGCCAAAATGACCGGTATTATCCCCTCCGTCGGCTTTGCTTTCGAAACCGCTGGGACTGTCACCCATCACCCCTACGCCGGTAATCCCAAGCCCCGTCTGGCACGCTTACCCCGAACTCGGTCGCTGTTAGTCAACAAAGGCTTCAAATCGGCTGGAGTCCAGACAATTCTTGATCGATACCTTAAAAAACCTAATCCCGATTTTATCCTCGGTCTCTCTATCGGCGCCACCAATTCCCCTTTAACCTCTACACCCAAAACTCAGATCCCCGACATCATCCAGGCATTCAAAGTCGTCAAAGCTCACCCTAAATACCCTCTCATCGATTATCTCGAACTAAATATCTCTTGCCCCAACGTTCTGGGAGCCGGAACTCTGGCAACTCCAGCTCACCTTTCCCAAATCCTGACTCAAATTGACAAGCTGCACCTTAGCAAACCGCTCTGGGTCAAATTCCCAATTCATGTTAACGACAAAGACGCCGTCAATTTAGTCAACATTATGGTTAAACATGGTGTGACTGCCGTAGTAATCGGTAATCTTTATAAATTGCGTGACCCAAAAGCTTTTGACTCGCAAGATTTCCAAAAGATCAAAGACTTAAAGGGCAATTTTTCCGGTAAACCCACTGAGCCACTCTCTAATCACCTCATTTCCCTGATTTATCATCACTTCGGCTCAAAAATTGTCATCGTCGGTGTTGGTGGTATCTTTACCCCCCAGGACGCTTATGAGAAAATCAGGCGTGGCGCCTCCCTCGTCCAACTTATCACCGGCATGGTTTATGAGGGCCCCCAGCTTATTGGTGATATTAATCGTGGCTTGGTCAAACTCCTGAATCGAGCCGGTCACACTAATATCAAGGAAGCTATTGGGACTATTGAGGATAAATCCTAGCTTATGACGGTCAAACCAAACTACGCTCTTTGGGATATAAATCCAAAGCAGTTCCCACAAAAAAACTTAAAGGAACAACTAAAATTCATTTGTGCCTATGGACATCTCGCCCCCTCTTCACATAACACTCAACCATGGAAATTCAAAATTACAGAAAATACGATTGAGGTCCATGCAGATCTAAATCGTCGTCTTAAAATTGCCGATCCTACCAATAAGGAACTCTATATCTCAGTTGCTTGTACCATTCCCAACCTGGAACTCGCCGGTAAATATTTTGGCTTAATCCCTCACATTACTCTCTTACCCAATCCATCCATACCCAATCATGTGGCCACTATCAAATTCAAGCAAATTGATCAACCTTTAGCCAAGGATGAACTTTTCGAATACATCATCAAACGCCTCACTAACCGCTCAAAATTTAAAAAGGGTAAACCACTACCCATTGCCTACCAAACCGAATTAACCAATAAAATTAAAGACTATCCTATACAGTTAAAAATCTTCCAAAGCGCCGGTGAACTTAAAACTATGGCTCAACTCACCAAAGAAGGTATGTTTGCTGCCTTATCCAACCCGGCTTTTCGTACCGAATTATCTCATTGGGTTCGCCACAGCTGGACAGACAAAGGTGACGGTTTGCCCGCTAATACTTTAGGTATACCGGATGCCGCCTCGATCATGATTGTACCTATGGTTCGCTCCCCATTTATGGCATCTGAATCGAGCAAAACGGAATTCAAACTCATCCTTAGCTCCTCTGCTATTGGCGTTCTCTTCGCTCCCCAAAATTCTCTGAAATATTGGATCCAAACTGGTATCCTTTACGAAACTCTTGCCCTGATAACCTGTAAACATAATTTGGCTATCGAGCCACTATCTGCTGCTATCGAAATGGACACTCAAAAAAAACAACTAAAACAAATCGCTAAAACCATAGCCGAACCGATGATGTTCTTTCGAATCGGTTTCGCCGGGAAAAAATTCCCCCATGCCCCCAGAAGACCACTCGCTCAAGTCATTTTCTAAAGGATATGATAATTCCCTTTATTGATCCCCAATTTAATTTTCAATCAGTTATTAATCCGAATGTCCAACACCAATTGGTCAAATCTTTTTTTGACCTGGATATTTCTCGATACAATCAAAGTCTGAAGACTAAATCACAGCGTTATTGGATATCCCATGGTCAAAAAAAAGCCCTACATCTATTCTACCAAGCAGCCCGCTATGTCCCTGCCTATAAAGATTTCCTTAAAAAACACCAAATAAATCCTCTGCGAATTAAGACATACCATGATTTTCAATATGTTCCCGTTACCGACAAGCCCAACTACATCTTAAAATATCCTCTAGAACAACTCACTTGGCATGGTCGGTTAGATACTGCCAATATTGTCTCCTTCTCATCTGGATCAACCGGTATACCTTTCCTCTGGCCTAGAGGTACCTATCAAGATTTCGAGGGTGCATTTCAATTCGAACACCTTTTAACTTACCTTTTCCAGATCGACAAACTATCAACTCTTCTAGTGGACTGTTTCTCTATGGGCAACTATGTTGCTGGAACCTATGTTTTTAACTCTACTAAGTTGATTGCCCAAAAAGGTTACCCTCTCACCGTCATCACCCCAGGATTGCAATACCAAGATGCTATTAACATGCTCCGGCGTCTCAGGGGTAAATATGAACAAATTATACTATGTGGTTACCCCCCTTTTTTAAGAAACATTATTGATATTGCCAATGAACAACACTTAAATCTTGCCAAACTTAAACTACGTTTCTTCTTTGCTTCAGAGTTTTTCTCTGAAACATGGCGCAATCACACTTTATCGCTCACTGGTAAGCGGAATCCGCTAATTGACTCAACCAATATTTACGGCACCGCTGATTCAGCCATTTTCAGTTTCGAAACACCTTTAACGATTTTGATCCGTAAATTAACAGAGTCTTATCCTAATCTTGGCCTAGCCTTATACCATTCACGTCTAATTCCGACCCTAACCCAATACAATCCCGTACTAACTCATTACGAATCAATTAATAACCACCTCATCCTAACTTCTGCCTCAGGTATCCCTTTAATCAGATATGATCTTAAAGATAACGGTAATATTCTTACCTCAACCCAAATCCGCAAGATATTTAGCCAGCAAGGTGTCGATCTTTTCAAAGCCGCTAGTCAAGCCGGTATCAGCCACACCCTCCATAATTTACCGTTTGTTTATCTAACAAATCGCACTGATAATGCCGTTTCTTTTTATGCTATCCTGATTTTTCCGGAGTACGTTCGTGGGGGCATTGAACATCCCTTACTAAAAAGCCGGTTGTCTGGTCGATTTACTTTAGTCTCCGAAAATGATAGTAATCAAGAACCAGTTTTATCTATCCATGTGGAATTAAATCCAGGGAAGAAAATCACTCCCACGCTTGAATATTTAGTGCTTAAACAGGTCACCCAAAGTTTAAGAGAAAAGTGTAGCGAATATTCATTCCTCGAAAAAGCCGTCAACAACCGGGCCAAACCCAAGATTATCCTTCACCATAGTCGTCAATCAAAATACTTCAAGATTGGGGTGAAACAAAAATGGATTCAAAAAAATTAAAACCTCAGATCATCAGCGCCAAATCGGTGCACTGGCAAGCATTACTCAACCAACTTAAAAGTGCCCACCCAGAGTTAACCATCGTCAACCACTATCATAGCCAGCTTAACGAACTTTTTAATATCCGCTACCCAAAAGATGTTGATAATGACAAAAAGCGCCTATTATTTATCAGTCGAATTACCCATAAAAAGCCCCTAAACGCTCATGGTAACTGGATCTATTACCCCTGGCTTAATACGTTAGTCCACCTCCTTCCTAAAAATGAATATCAAGAGGTCAGAACCGCTAGAAATCGACCGATCATATCATCCAAGCAGCAACAGCAACTCATGGACCTAACCGTGGGTGTGATTGGCCTCAGCGTTGGTAATGCTATCATTCAAAATCTCGTTTATTCTGGTGGTGCCCAAGTTGTCAAAGTCGCTGACGCTGATACCCTTGATTTATCGAACTTAAATCGAATCCAAGCCTCTACTACTAATCTTGGGATCAATAAAGCCGTTATCGCTGCTCAACAAATATACCAAATAAATCCCTATGCCAAAATTGTCATTTACGATCAAAAAATTAATGCCGATAATCTTAAAGAATTTCTCATCTCCAAACCAAAACTTGATGTCATTATCGACGAATGTGACGACTTAACTTTAAAAAACTATCTTCGTCTCACCGCTCGAGCAATAAAACTACCGTTTCTATCGATCACTGATGTCGGTCTTGAATCCCAAGTTGATTTCCACCGTTTCGACCTCTCATCCAAAACTGCCGGCATGCGTGAACTACCTAATTTTACTCTCGATGAATTACTCGAAGCTTATCGCCTGTCTGAACCACTCGACTTATCGCTCAAGGAACAACTTAAACTCATTGTCGAGATAGTTGGTGAAAAAAACGTCAGTCTAGAAATGCAAAAGGGGTCAATCGCCAGAGCTGAATTCAAAATTGCCGGTTGGCCACAGTTAGCCATGACTGTATTTGCTGGAGGTAGCCTGGCAACGTTCACCTTACTCCTATTTGCCAGTGGTCATAGAACTTACGCCAAACAGAAAAGCCTCTCGTTCAATCGATTGCTAAAACCTGGTTACTTCAGCCCCCGTGCCCAATTTATCAGAAGATCATTTAGTCGCACGTTCCACCATTATCTCCGTTCAATTAAATAATTCTCCGCCTTAAAATTGTAGCTCTATTTCAAACAGGCTATGATTAACCTATGCTCGCATTAATAGCTCTGGGTTTCGTGACCCTTACTTCAGCCACTTTAGCGCTCTTTATCTATTACAAGAATCCCAAAAGCGCCACCAACCAATTATATAGCTTCTTTGCTGCTAGCTTAGTTTTCTGGTCTATAGTCATGTATTTTTCCATTCACCCACCCTCACCCAGTCAAATGCTTTTCTTTATCCGTTTAAGTATGCTAGCTGCAATCCTCATGTCATATGCCGCTTTACTCATCAGCTACACGATTCCATCCAGTAATTTCACCATGAACCGCACACGATTCTTAATTATCACTGTTCTTTCAATTTTTGGTGCCATCACCGCCATGAGTCCTTATATGTTTACCGGTTTGAGCATCATTAACGGTAACGTCGAAGCCACTGCCGGACCAGGTATGCTCATGTTTATCATTACCGGTCTTGGTTATACCCTAGCTTCCCTTATAATTCTTGCCCGCAAGTACCGACGCAGCACTGGCATAGTTAAAAAACAGCTCTACCTTGTCTTTATCGGCATGTTTATCATGTTTACCCTGTTAATCACGGCCAATTTCATTGTGGTGATCGTCTTTAAATCAAGTGCCTTTATCAACTTTGGCCCTCTCTTTACGATCCCATTTCTTCTGCTCACCGCCTACGCCATCGTCAAACATCAGTTCCTGGATATCAGCCTCCTGCTCTTCCGCACCGTCACCTTCACTCTAGTAACTTTGGCCATTATTTCCATCTATGCCATCGCTTTGTTTAGTTTTTTGAATTACCTGCCCAAGGAATATCATACTGCCCTGACCATTTTTTTGGCCTTGGTCCTAGTCTATTCCTATCATCCCCTTAAAAGTGTCATTGAATCCTTAACTCGCAATATTTTTTACAAACAGGCTTATTCTTCGGAAGACTTTCTGGAAATTTTAGGTGAAATCATTCGCTCGACACTAACCTTAGAGACTCTAGGACACAAAGTTCTCGATGAACTCTGCCGAACTTTACCCGTTTCCCGCGGTGCCTTTGTCATCACCCAAAAAGAAGCTCCAGCTCAGGTCATCGCCGTCAACTATGATCCTAAACCTGAGTACACCGACAATAATATTTATAACCTTCGCCAAGCCGCTAAAAACGACCTGTTGATCTTTGATGATCTGGAAGAGGGCCCGATCAAAATGCTCCTCCGGCACCTCCACCTGACTATCGTGATGCCCCTTAAAGTTAAATCCACTTTCCATGGCTTGCTCCTTTTATCCGACAAAGCTTCCGGCGAAACTTATTCCCGACAGGACGTCGATGTTTTGGAAATTTTAATGCCTCAATTGTCCGTAGCCATCCAAAACGCCAAGAGCTACGAAGAAATCAAAGGCTTCGCGGCTAAGTTAAAAGAGGAAGTGACTGTCGCCACTGCCGATCTCAGACAAGCCAACCGCCATTTAAAACACCTCGATAAACTTAAAGACGAATTTGTCTTTATCGCCACCCACGAGCTTAAAAATCCAGTTACGGCCATGCGCGGCTATCTCTCCATGCTCTCCGAAGGTCTGTTTGGCCCGATTCCCGACAAAATGAAAGAGCCGCTCGACCAACTGGACTCTTCCAATCAACAGCTGGTCGAACTAGTCAATGATCTGCTTCAAATCGCCCGCGCCGAAGCCAAAACTTTAACCATCGAAACCAAACCGGTTGATCTTAGCGCTATCGTCACCGAAGTCTGCCATACCGTCAAACCCTTAGCCGAGCAAAAAAGCTTAACTTTAAAATACGACCGGCCAAAAAAAGATACCCTCATGGTCATGGCCGACGACACCCGTTGTAAAGAAATTATGAACAACCTCATTTCCAACGCCATCAAATACTCCGCCCAGGGAACTATTACTGTATCCCACGAGTTTAACGAAGATAAAGTCATTACCCACGTTCAAGACCAAGGCTATGGTATCGCTCCGGCGAATCAAGTCAAGATCTTCACCCGCTTTTTTAGAGTCGAAGCCGAAGCCGCTAAAGGTATTCCCGGTACTGGTTTGGGCCTCTTTATCGTTAAACAATTGATTGAGAAAATGGGCGGAAAAATTTGGTTCAACTCCGTCTACGGCAAAGGCACTATCTTCAGCTTCTCCCTCCCCAAAGTTCCTAAAGCTTAACCAGATAAAAACTGATACCAAGGCAAATTTTTCACCCCAGCCACAGCCAGGGTGGTTTCCCCCAAAGAAATCAAATAAGCCCCTTCTACCTTGTCACCAAAATCCTTCACCGCTTGGGTCAAATTCTGGGTATGCTTAAGAGTCAGATTCGCCGCCGCTTTGATTTCCACTAGATTCAAACCTGCCCCTGAAGGTAGAGCTAAATCCACCTCAAAATTATCATAAGTCCTAATAAAATTTAATTCCGCTCGCTGCCCATGATGCAAATACCGCTTGTAGAAATCAGCTACCACTAGCGTCTCAAACAAAGCTCCCCAATGTAGACCATTGATTACCTGATCGACAGTAGTCAACCGCAGTAAATGACACACTAAACCAGTATCGGTGAAATAAAGCTTCGGTCGCTTTACCAACCTTTTTCCCAAATTTTGGTAATACGGATAAACCAGAAGGATTTGATGGGATGCTTCCAGCACCGACACCCATCGCTTAACCGTGGTTAATGATACTCCCAAATTAGTCGCGATATCGGTTAAATCCAATAATTGTCCTGTTCGGGCTGCGCAAACCTGAATAAATTGCTCATATTGCCTCAAATCCCCCACTTGTTCCAAAGCCCTGACATCCCGCTCTAAATATGTCGTCAAATATGATCCATACCACAACTCCAATTGCGGTCTAGATTGTAAAATTAATTCGGGGAAACTTCCGGTTAATATTATTTTCGCTAACTGCCGGGCTGTCTGACCATTCCCGTCAAAAGTCTTTTCAAAAATTTTAGTGACTGTCGCCGATGAAGCACCTTGCCCGACAATCTCCGCCACCGACAGCGGCAATAAATTCAAAATCGCAACTCGCCCGGCTAATGATTCAGTCACCCCCCGCATCAACGGGAAAGCCTGAGAACCAGTAATAATCCAATCACCGGCAACCCGCCGCTGATCAATCCTTAATTTAATCACCGGGAGCAATTCAGGTACATATTGGATTTCATCAATTATGACCGGAGTTTTAATGCTCTCCATAAATAACTGGGGATCTGTCGCTGCTTGCATCCTGGTAGCCGCCAAATCCATACTAAAATACCTATGAGTTTTTCCAAATAGATGTTTCACTAACGTTGTTTTACCGGACTGACGCGGACCCGTTAAAATCACCGTCGGAAAACTACGGGCTGTCCGCTTTAATATTGCAGCCAACGTTCGCTCTATCATGACTAAATTATACAACCGAAAATCTAACATTACAAGTTAGAATTTCGGTTATACTTAACCCCTGCTTTGTGCCGGCTGCATACGCTATACTGGCTTCTGTATGCCGGTCAGAACCGTTAAAAAGCCGCCCAGTGTTACTCCCGCCCGCTCCATCTCAGTCTCAAAAATCTGGTTGGCTGCCCAGCAAGAAGCCACCGGGGCTAAAACCAGTTCCTACCTAGTCACCACCGCCGCCACCGGCCTGGTCTTCACCCTCATCTCCCTGCTGTGTCTAAGCCTGGTACCACCGGCAGCCCGGCTGGGTTTTTTCTTAGTACTCTCCTTTGTCTTTGCTCTAATTTTCAGCCCCTTACGCTACGCCATGGAAGAATTCATTCGCCAAGCTTTTCCCGGCACCGACTACGACTCGCATTTATTAGTCAAAAGCTTAAATACTATCTCTTATAGCTCTTTAACTCTAGATGATCTCTCGACTACTTTCTTCAGTCAATTAGCTCAAGGCTTCAATGTGCCTGAAACCGCCTTTCTCTTCATCAAAACAACCGAAGTTAACATCATCAAAACCAGCGACCGTTTCCAAAACGTGGGTGCCTTGCCTCAATCCGACCAACAGTTGATTATCCGCCACGCTCAAAAACTACCCCACCCGACCCGGCGTTTTGATCACCATGAAGTCAACCACCTCCTGGACGTTTATCATATTAAACTGGTTCTTCCCCTCTTCAACAACACTGACCTGGTCGGCCTGCTCTTATTAGGCAACAAAGATCCAATTAAGCCTTACACCACCAAAGATTATAAAGTCCTGGAAGCCATCGCTCCCAAGATTGGCTTTGCCATTAAAAACGCTTTTGCCTACGAGAAAATCCAAGCCAAAAACGCCCGTCTTTTCCAGGAACTCAAACAATCCAACGAACAGTTACGCTTCGTTAACCAGCGCTTACGTAAAGATGACAAACTCAAGGACGAGTTCCTGTTTATCTCGACCCACGAACTCAAAAACCCCATCACCGCCATGAAAGGTTACCTCTCCCTCATCAAGGAGGGCATGTACGGCCGCATCCCGGTCAAACTTCGGCCGGCCATCGAGCAAATTGACGCCTCTAACGAACAGCTCATCAACCTCTTAAATAATCTCCTCCAAATCGCCCGCTACGAAGCCCAGCGGTTGGTGGTCAAGACCCAACCGACAGCCATTTGCCCCGTCATCGATCAAGTCCTGCGTGATCTCAAGCCGCTAGCCGTCCAAAAAAATCTGCAGCTGGTTCACAATTGTCGTAACCCGGCTGTTAAAGTCATGGCCGACAAAGATCGCCTACGGGAAATTATGTCCAACCTCTTAGGTAACGCCATCAAATACTCCGACCGGGGCATGATCACCATCTCCCACGAAATTATTCAGGATAAGCTGGTCACCCACATCCAAGACGAAGGCGTTGGTATCGCCAAAACCGATCAGGCAAAAATCTTCACCCGCTTCTTTAGGGTCGAAGAGGAAGCCGCCCGTGGTATTCCCGGTTCCGGTTTAGGCCTTTTCATCGTTAAAAAAATGTTGGAAAAAATGGCCGGCACTATCTGGTTTACTTCGGTCCAGGGCGCCGGCTCCACTTTCAGCTTTGCCATTCCCTTAGCCCAATCCCGGCCGTCGCGTCCGGTCAAATCATGAACTGCCGCTTAACCTTCTAAGGCTTTGTCGATTGCTTGCTGAAACACGCTGGTCGGCTGGGCTCCGACTACCACTTCCCTGTTGATAAAAAAGGTCGGTGTCCCACTAGCTCCCACCTCAGCCGCTAAGGCCGCATCCGCCTCAATCTCGCTGTTATATTTGCCCCCCTCATAGCAGGTGGTAAATTGACCGGTGTTCAAACCGGCCTCCCCGGCATAACTGACAAACTTTTCCTTGGGATCGCCGTCAATCCACTCATCCTGTTTCGCAAATAGCAAATCATGCATCTCCCAATAACCATCCTGTTCCCCGGCACATCTGGCAGCCAAAGCCGCCGGTTTGGCATTGGGGTGAAACGGTAAGGGTAAATCTCTTAAGATATACCTCACTTGACCATTATCCACATACTGCTTGGCTAATTGACCGTAAGTTTCGGTAAAATACCGTTCACAAAAAGGGCACTGATAATCGGTAAATTCGACCACCGTTACTTTCGCCCCATCTTGTCCCCGGACCATCTTGGCTTCGGACAGGACTTTATTCCACTGGGCTTCCGTCAACGGACCTTCCGTCGGCGCCGCTGGCGGTACTTGAGCTTGATTATTGTTCCCGGCCGCTTCTTGACCTAAGACTTGCTTTCCACCTTTCTCATAGACACTCACTTTCCCGTACAATAAACCGACCGCAAAAGCTGACCCGATTAACAGAATTACCAACACTGGAATAATTTTTTCTTTCATGTCTCCTCCTGATGAAAACTCCCCCTACTATACCTTGAGTTTCCCGTAGCGTCAACGCGAATTTCCCCGAAGCATCATGGCTTCGACTACTCTTTTAACGGCAATGGTGTAAGTCGGCACTCGCATCCCGACTTTTAAGGTCGCCGGGTTCACTTGACCACCTTCCAGTCTCTCCCATTCCCGCCAAACCCCTGAAAAAGCCTCCTCCATGTGGCGTTTTAGCTGTGCCTGGACTACTTCTAAATCCCAAGCCTGTCCCTGTAAATTTTGCACCCATTCAAAATAAGAGACGGTCACCCCGCCGGCATTAGCTAACACATCCGGCACACTCACAATCCCTCGCTCCTTCAAAACGGTGTCTGCCGCCGGCGTCACCGGCCCGTTGGCCATTTCCACCACATACTTTGCTTGCAACTTCTCGGCTACCTCTTTATCAATTACCCCTTCCAAAGCGGCCGGCACTACCACGGTCACTGGTAATGACCACAGCTCTTCACTGGCCAAGTCTTTAGCTCCCTTATACCCCACTACTTTACCCACCTTTTGCTTATGGGTCATAACGGCCTCAATCTCCAAACCGGTCAGGTCCTCAGACACGATTCCTCCCTTTGAGTCAAACACGGCTACCACTTTAAAGCCTGCCGCCTCAGCCAACCGAGCGAACCAATACCCGACGTTGCCAAAACCCTGGACCGCCACCGTCGTCGTTGCCACCGGCACTTTAAACTGTGTGAGTAGCGCCTTTAGAATCTGCACACCGCCCTGCCCGGTCGCCTCTTCCCGTCCCAAACTACCACCCAAAGCAATTGGCTTACCGGTAAATGTTCCCGGTGCTTTATACCCTACTGCTTTCTCGTACTCATCCAGCATCCAAGCCATAATTTGCCCATCGGTATTCACGTCCGGTGCCGGAATATCTCGTTTTTCGCCAATTACTGGGGTTACCAATCGGGCGTAAGCCCGGGATAAAGCCTCTAATTCTGCCTTGGAGAGCTGGCGCGGCTCGACTGCTACCCCGCCCTTAGCCCCGCCGTATGGAATATCCACGGTGGCGCACTTAAACGTCATCCACATCGATAAAGCCTTGACTTCATCTTCCGAAACCTTGGGGTGAAACCTGATCCCTCCTTTATATGGCCCCCGGGCATCATTATGCTGCGAGCGCCAAGCCGGATACTTTTTACCGCCCACCTCTAACTCGCCTTTGATCAAATTCTGCGGTTCTGCCAATCGCCGATAAATCGTTTCCGGTATCTCGACATAGGCTTTGACTTGCTCTAGTTGTTTTAAAGCTTGCTCCCATGGATTCATAATCCCTCCAACCATTTCTCTGCGTCCAGCGCGGCCATCACGCCCATCCCCGCTGCCGTTACTGCCTGCCGATAACGAAAGTCCACGTTATCACCCCCGGCAAACACCCCCGGCACCGACGTCATCGTTGGGTAGCCTTTAAGCCACGACTGACCTTCAGGGTAATTGATACTAGTCTTAACGTAATCTTTTTCGTCCAAAGCTACTTGGCCTTTTAGAAACTCGGTGGCTGGTCGGTGGCCGATGGCTACAAACAAGCCTTGGGCTGGTATTTCTTGAACTTGCCCCGTCTTAATATTTTTCACTGTGACGCTAGTCACATGCTTCTCGTCACCGGTTACCTTAACCACTTGACTCTCCCAAAGCACTTCAACTTTGTCCTTTTGCCCTAGCACCCGCGCCTGCATAATTTTACTGGCCCTAAATTGATCGCGCCGGTGAATCAGGCTAATTTTTGCCGTAAACTTGGTCAGCGCCAAAGTGTCCTCCACGGCGGCATCTCCACCCCCGACAACCACGACCCTTTTGTCTTTAAAGAAAGGGGCATCGCAGACGGCGCAGTAACTCACTCCCCGGCCTATATAATCCGACTCTCCCGGCACTCCCAAGGGTATCGACTCCGCTCCCGTCGTTAAAATGACCGCTTCACCCTGATATTCAATCTCCCCGCTGACCACTGTCAACGGTTGTCGGGAAAAATCGACTTTATCGACATTCTGATCCTTCATCACCGCCCCAAATTTCTCCGCCTGTTGGCGCATGACTGCCATCAAATCGGGGCCCATGACGCCGTCCTTAAAACCGGGATAATTTTCCACTTGGGTCGTCAGCATCAACTGCCCCCCACCCTTTTCCCCAGCCAACACTAACGGTTTCAGTTGCGCCCGAGCCGCATACAGCGCCGCCGCATAACCCGCCGGCCCGCTCCCAATAATGATCACTTCAACTGTCTCCATAACCTTAACCAACCTGTTTCAACAGTTCTTCATAACCGGTTTTACCGCCATAACCTACTTTCCGGTCCACCTCTTTACCCTCCTTAAAAACGATCACCGTCGGAATACTCATCACCCCGTACTGTCCCGCCGTCAGCTGGTTATCATCCACGTTCAACTTACCAATGACGACTTTACCTTGATAAGTTTCAGCCAACTCATCGATAATCGGCGCCGCCATTTGACAGGGGCCACACCAGTCGGCGTAAAAATCAACCAACACCGGCTTATCTGCTTTGATTACTTTATCGTTAAAATTGTCATCACTAAACTGGACCGCCGCCATATGGTGTCTCCTCTTAATTAACTAATCTTGACTGCGCTCGCAATCACCCGTTCGAACTTTTTTCGTTCACTGCCACCCTTGGCACAGCGCACCGCTTCATCGGTGAGAATTTCTTTGCCCACCCGTTTTAAAGCGCTTTGGATGGCACTAATTTGCTGAATGATCTGTTCACAATCCCGGCCAGTTTCGTACATTTTTTTAATTCCCCGGACCTGGCCTTCCACCCGATTTAACGCTGAGGTAATCGTATCCATGAGCACACTATACCCAAGGGGAGTACCCTATGTCAATAACTGACTTCATCCCCCACTTGCACTCCCTTCTCCTTCACCCAACCGCTGTTGACTTCCAACACCCGATCCACCGCTTGTGGTGGGAAGACCGTCTCCACCTTGCCGTGATTATTTCCCGGGGCTTTGACCGCCTCACTCACCCCCACCACCCGGCCGTCTTTAATCCACACCATATCCAAATCAAACTCCATCCCCTTCATCCAGAACGGATACGACACAGCTACCGGAAAGACAAATAAGACCCCCTCATTATTAGGCAGATTCTGGCGGTAGGACAAACCTAAATTTCGACCCGCCTCGCTGTCTCTAATTTCCACTTTTAATTTCGCTTGGCCAACCTGCATCGGCACCAACTCACCCCTAGGATTTTCGACCGGATTATTCGGCATCACCCGGGCGCAAGCCGATAATAAAAAAGCCAGACTGACTACCACCGCCCGCTTAAGCATGTGCTTTTATCCTAACCGCTCGCACCCAATAAAGTAAGCCAACAATCAGCATTAAGCCAGCGACTAAGGAGGCCGTTGGCACGCCTCCCACTCGCCATGGCTCCAACCGGAATGGTTCCAACATTAACCGGATTAAACCATACCCCACTAAGTAGACTCCCAAATAACCACCCCATCCCAACGGCCAGCGTTGCCGTTTTTCTAAGAACAGCAACAGTCCAAACAGGCCCAGACATAACCCTGATTCGTAAAGAAACAGCGGCTGGTACTTCCCCAGCAAGCCAGTGATAGTTATGCCCCACGGCAGCTTGGTTAACTGGCCATACAATTCCTGATTGACATAATTCCCCCACCGGCCGATGGCTTGGCCCAAAGGGGCGCCCATAACTACCGCATCGGCCAATGTTAAAAAGGCTAACCGTTTAACCCAGCTGTAAACCAATATTCCCCCCAGGCCACCGATAATCGCTCCCCAAATCCCTAACCCCCCCTGCCATATTTGGAATATGGCCCCTGGATTCGCCTGATAGTATTCCCAACCATCAATGACGTGGTACCACCGGGCTCCTATCACCCCACCCACCAACAGCCATAAAAAACCCTGCCAAATTACCTTTTCTTTCCCCCCTTGTCTTTTATAAACCGTTGCCGCCACCTGCGCCGCCGCCCAAATGGCCACCCCAATAATTAAGCCGTAGAGATGTAACACCACTGGTCCGAAGGTGATTTGTGAGGGCCACATAGTGAGGTTAGCTTACACCATCAGCCAAGTCATTAAGCCAAAGGCGATCCAATAAGCCCAGACTACGACTTTCATTTCCGTTTCCGTCACCGTCCGCTTGATCTGCCAAAAGAGCCAGGCTCGGAGCTTATTCGGTTGTTTATAATCCATGGCCATTTGATAAGCCAGCTGTAACCCCAAGCTCAGCACCAAACCGGCGGTCAAAATGCTTCCACTGGAGGTAATCAGATAAAAAGCGATCACCAGCCAAACTAGCAAAAACAAGACACTATGTAAGGCCAAGTGGGTTTGTTCTTTACCCCGATGTTGAAAGGCGATATAAACCAGCTGCCACTGCCGCTTGTTTACCAAGCGCTTAATCGCCAACGACAACGGCTCGGCCGGCTTGACGTAATAGACATAAACCAACCGATCCACATAATCCATGAGTAAACCGATCAATCCCCCCAGCCAAAAGATGACCAGTGATACATCTAACCGCCATCTTAACAGGGAGACTAAGGCAAAATAGCCCACCAGCACCACCGTAAACGGATCTTTGAGCGCCGCCCGCCACTGTTTTTTGATGAGCGTTCTCGGCTTCATAGATTCACCTGCAATATACCCAACACCGATCGAGTGGTTAGTAAATATTCACCCACGGCACTAACTGCCAAATCCTCTTTAAAGGGAAACCAAACTGGTAAAGCCAACAAGACCAACAACACAAACACCGCAAAAAAGATGCCATTCACCACCGCCGGTACGGCCGCGAACAGGGTATGGACTAATGGACTGAAATAATGGCGGGGCAACTTTTTCGCCAGACTCATTAAGACTCGATAAATAATGATCTGAACCGCGAGGACAATGAACAGTAGCCCCCACTGCCGGGCCACACTCCCCCGAAAACCTACATAGCTGAACAGAAAATGAGTTACCGGTCCCCGAACCAAATAACCGACCATCCAGGCTGTCATCCAAGCCGTAAATTCACACAATACGGCCACCATCCCTCGCTCAAACGCCTGCCAGGCGTAGAGCAACGCCACTAAAATAAAGACGGCGTCCACCCAAGTCCAGGTCTGACCGGCCAACTCAATCATCATCCTTTCCATTAAACCATAAAATCTAGGCCTCTGCTTCGCCTCGGCTTAAGGGCTCACCCCGTTTCAGTTTACCGACCGCCCACATAAACAACTTACCCCGGTTCTTGACTGTGGCTGAGCCTAAAACAAAAGCCCGCGCTTGTTCTAAAACCGCTCGATCGGTAGTCTTGGCCAACTTAATGTACATACTTTTCTTGGTCTCCTCCCCCATATCCACCGCCAGTCGATAACCATAATCCTGCCACTCTCGGGTGATAAAACCACCCTTATCCTCCAAAACATAATCGGCTAAAACTTGACTCATCGGTTTGAGGTCGCCCGGTTGCCGCTTCATGACCACCGCCAGCCAAATTGGCTTAACTCCACCCGATCATCGTCAACTGCTACTCCCTCGCTTTCTAGTCTGCGTCGCTGTTCCTCAACCCCGTCGATGGCAAAATTAGCGGCTAACTTGCCTTCTCGGTTTACCACCCGATGGCACGGGGTCGCTCCATCCTTATTAGCGTGTAAGGCATAACCCACCTTCCTCACATCCTTCAAGCCCAAGACTCTGGCTATCTCCCCGTAAGTCGTCACTTTACCGGCCGGAATTTCCCGGACTTTGGCATAAATCTGTTCAAATAATCCGGTCATAGATTTCCTCCGCTACCTTCTTAACCGTTTTTTCGATTACTATTTTCTCTTCATTCCCAAACAGCAATAACACATATTGCTCGCCATTCATAATTCTTGATTCTTGATTCTTGATTCTATTTTCTATTCCCACCCGTACCCTCCAAAACTTATTAGTCCCTAAAGACTGCTCCACTGAAGCCACCCCGTTATGTACTTTCGGCCCTTTACCCAATTGAATCTTATATTCCCCCAGTTTTATATCCAAATCGTCATGAATCACCCAAATATCGTTCACTTCAATCCGATAATAATCAGCTACTGCCCGAACCGATTGCCCACTCAAATTCATAAAGGTTTGCGGCTTCACCAGCATTACCCCCCCCACCTGTACCATCTCTGCCTTGAATTTTCTTTGAAATTTGAAATTTGAAATTTGTTTGGTACTTGTATCTTGGTTCTTGGTTATTTTAGTTTTTAGTGCATCCACTCCCCAAAACCCGACATTGTGTCTGGTATTGTTATATGCCTCCCCCGGATTACCCAAACCGACGACCAGTTTCATTTGGCTTATTGTAACCCATGCCCCCCGTTCCAGCGATAAGGTATGATTACCACCATGAACCTCTTATTTATCTCCACGACTTACCTGCCAACTATCAATGGCGTCTCTTACTACCAGCATTTTCTGGCCCAAGCCCTGCGCCGCCTCGGCCACACCGTCTACTTGTACGCTCCGCGTCATCCTCGAGCCAAACCGGATCCCTTTGTCATCCGCTACCCCGCGGTCATCACTCCTTTCGTCTACGATTACCCCCTAAGTCTGCCCCCATTCCACCTCCACTTGCTCGACCGGCTCGATCTGGACTTGGTTCATATCCACCACCCCTTCACTGTTGGCACCTGCGCTCTCAAACTCAAACGGACCCGAGGTTTACCCTTTATCTTCACTCACCACACCCAGTACCACCAATATTTGCAGACCAACTTTCCCCTGTTTCCGCGGTTGACTGCCCACCTGATTAATCGCCACCTTTTTACCTTGGCTCAGGCCGCTCACGCCGTCATTTGCCCCACCCCCTCGGTTCAACGCCAGTTACAAGCCTTGGGCCTTACCAATACCGTCCAACTCCCCAATGGTATCAACCTCGCCCCCTTTTCGCCCCAAACCAAACCGGCCCCACCACCCTGGCGCCTGATTTTTATCGGTCGCCTGGAAAAAGAGAAACAGCCTCATCAGCTGCTGGCTTTAGCTCAAAATCTTAGGGCTCACCACTTCCCTTTCCACCTCACTTTAGTCGGCGCTGGCCGCCTACTCCCCTCGCTTCAACAACAAATTAGAGAGCTCAGTCTTCAATCCCTGGTGACTTGTACCGGTCCCTTAACTTATCGCCACATTGCTCGGCTGCTGCCCCGTCAGCACCTCTTTGTCAGCTTCTCCACCACCGAAGTCATGCCCTTAAGTTACCTGGAAGCTCTCGCTTGCGGCGTCCCGCTGGCCTTGGTTCAAACCAACTGCCTGCCCCGTTTTACCGCCGCCGCGATTGGCCTGGCTTTGCCGCAAGATCCGGCTGCTGCCGCCACCTACCTGATTCGCCTCTTTCATGATCCCACCCGCTACCGTCGCCTGGTTAAAAGCACCCCCACCTACGCCAGCGGTTTCAGCCTGGATCACAGCGCTCATCAACTCCTCAAGCTTTACCGTGAGGCAGTCAAGTCTGCGGTAGTTTAAAATACCCCTATATGACTCCTCGTCCCCCAGTGATCACTATCTTTACCGCTGATACCGGCCACCTCTCCTTGGCCCAAGCAGTTGCCCAAGCTTTGAGTCACTACCAGACTCATATCGTCAACGCTTCCATTCCCGGTTTTTCCATTTACTACCCCTTCTACCGTTATTTCCCCCAAATCACCCGCTACCCCTATAAAATTGCCAATAAACGTCAAGTCTACCGCACCCTCCAAAAATTCTTGGGTAGTTCTTATCGCCTCAAAATCGCTGAAACGATCGCCACCCAGCGTCCCGACGCGGTCATCTCTACCTACGCTGTCGCCAACCCGACCATCGAATCCATCATCGCCAAACCGGCTCTGCCCTTTATCAATATCATTTCCGATCCCTGGACCATTGCCCCCTTCCTCCCCTCCGCTTTAGCTACCAATTTAGTCTTTGATCAAACCGCCTTCCAAACCTGTCGTCGCTTCCATATACCCAAAGAGCGCCTGATCATCTCCGGCTGGTTTATCCGACCGGCCTTTAAATCCGGCCGTCGCTTGGCTCAACGTCAAGCGCTTCACCTCCCCCCTCGCCCCTTAACTTTCCTGGTTGCCGCTGGCTCTGAAGGTACCAACCTCGTTCTCAAAATCATGCCCACTTTCCTGCAAACCAAAACTCCCTTAACGATTATCGTTGCTTGTGGCCATAACCGTCGCTTATTTGACATCGTCACCAACCTCAACCGCTTCAACCGAGCCCTCCGCAAACACCCCTCAGCCACCCTCATTCCCTTAAGTTTTACCGATCAGCTCCATCGCTACATGCAGGCCGCCGACTTGGTTATTGGTAAATCCGGTCCCAACCTGTTATTCGAAACCGTTGCCACCGAGACTCCCTTCTTTGCCGTTACCCATATTAGCGGCCAGGAAGACGGCAACTTAGACATCATCCGCGACTACCATCTTGGCTACGTTGAAGAAAACTTAATCCGCGCCAACCGCCTCTTAAAACAAATCATCGCCCACCCCCAAGCCTTAGCTGACTTCACCCCCAGTTTGCACCAGCTGGCTACCCATAATGCAGCAGCTCCCAAAGTCTTGGTCCATCTCCTCACTCAAATCTTAACCTAAACTTGCCTCACGGGCACCTCGGCGAAAAAACAACCATTTTAAAGCCTCAATCACGCCGATCACCCCCAAACTCATTAAGATAATCCCCAACCAATGATTCAGCGCCAACGGCGCCGTCCCCAATAGTTGCTGCAACCAAGGGTGATAAACTGCCAAAAACTGCAGTCCGAAGCCGATTAAGACCGCCGCAATTAGATAGCGGTTCTTCCACAACCGGCTCGTCCACAACGACCGATACAACGCCCGGGTCGAAAAGACATAGAGCAGGCTATCGGCCGCTAAAAAGCAAAAGGCAAAAGTTCTCGCGTAAACTAACGGATAACCACTCTTTAACAAACTATAGAAACCAAACAACACCCCTAATCCGGCCGTTAGGGAGACGATGGCAATCAAGATCAACATGTATTTGGGCACCAGCGGTGCCTTGATCGGTCGGGGTTTATCCCGTAACAAACCCCTGGCTTTGGGATCAACCGTTAAGGCTAAGGTTGGTAAGCCATCATTGACCAAATTTATCCACAAGATTTGCGCCGCACTCAATGGCAAAGGTAAGCCGGCCAGCATTGAGCCAATCACCACCACCACCTCACCGAATGCATCAGATAACAGGTATAACAACACTTTTTGAAAATTATGGAAAATCCCGCGGCCTTCTTCGACCGCCGCGATAATCGTGCTAAAGTTATTGTCCAACAGGACCATGTCCGCCGTCTCTCGAGCCACGTCGGTCGCTTCCGCTACCACAATGCCAATGTCGGCTTTTTTCAATGCCGGTGCGTCATTGATGCCGTCACCGGTCATGGCTACTACTGCCCCCACCCGTTGCAGTGAAGCCACCAACCGCAATTTCTGGGCTGGGGTGGTTCTGGCAAACAATTTAATCTGTTGTATCCGCCGATCCAAATCATCATCGGTCAACGCCGCCAACTCTTCACCCTCTAAGACTTCCATTTCGGTCAATTTCCACCCCAGTTGGTTCATGACCACTTGGGCCGTTTGCCGGTAATCGCCGGTGATGACTTTGACTTGAATCCCGGCGGCTTCCGCCTTAGCCAGCATCGGCCTGATACCCTGACGGATTGGATCGGATAAACCGACCAAACCCAAAAAATACCAGGGTTTCTCCATTAATTTTCTCGTTAGTCCTGTTTCTCCCCGCCGGGATCGATGCGCCACCGCCACCACCCGATAACCTTTTAGCGACATTTGTTCTAAGCGGGCTCCCCAATAGCGTCGCTCGGCCTCGCTTAAGCGGCAATTGAGCATTAACGTTTCCGGCGCTCCCACCACAAATAATTCCTTAACCGTTAATACCGCACTGTAACGCCTTGACGCCGAAAACAACCACCGATCTAATATCTCCTGATTCATGCTTCTTTTCAGTGAGTTTGGTCTCGTTTGCACCCACCGGTGCAGTTCTGCCTCCAGCGGATCTTTTAGGCCGGTGACCGCCGCCAGTGCCTGAATCGCCAGACGATCATCTCTAAAGTCAGCTTCTCTCACTTTTAAATTACCTTCGGTTAGCGTCCCGGTTTTATCACTGACAATAACGCTGACACTCCCCAGCACTTCAGCCGCCAGGAGCTTCCGCACCAAGGCTTTACGCTTCAGAATCCGCTGCATCCCTACCGCCAAAATCGCTGTCAGCGAGATGACCAAGCCTTCCGGCACCGCCGCCACCGCCACCGCCACGGCTAGAGCTAACAGCTCCCACCAGGATTGCGCGGTTAAAAGACCAATCAGAAAAATCAAAATGGCGATGCCTAAAACAATGAGGCTGATCAATTTAGCTAAATGTTGTAACCGTTCCTGTAAGGGGGTCAACCGCCTCTCGGTCTTAGTCAAAGACGCGGCAATCGTACCCAATTCCGTTTGCATCCCGGTTTTCACCACCAGCATCACGCCCGACCCACTGCTCATAGTCGTCCCCGAATAGACCGTTTCCAAACCCCCCTTACTTCTTTTGGCCAAAGGTGTAAACGCAGTCGCGGCCACTACCTCAGTCGTCTTCCCCGCCACTTTGACTGACTTTTTCGCCACTGGCCATGCTTCCCCGGTTAAGGCCGCCTCATTCATGGTCACGTTTTCGGCTTGCACCAACACCCCGTCTGCCGGCACTTTCGAACCTTCATCCAACAACACCCAGTCACCCGGCACCACTTCGGTGGCCGACACCTCCCCACGTCGGCCTGACCGTAATACCACACACTTGAGTGACAACACTTTGGCCAATGCTTCTAAACTTCTTTCCGCTTTCAATTCCTGCCAAAATCCCAGCGCCACGTTGATGGTCAGCGTCAACAAGATCACCGCCGCGTCTAGCCAATCCTGCATCACTATCGCCATCACCGCCGCCACCCCTAAAATGGCCATTAGTGGTGACTTAACCTGGTTCCCCAGTAACCCCCCCACACTATAATGTCGTTGGTAATCCAATCGATTCAGACCATACCGGCTCAACCTTTTTTTCGCTTCTTGGTCCGACAAACCTTTACGGCTTAATGACTCCATCACCCACCCTCCCAGGCTTTTTCCATCCTACTGCACCTGACTTCTCAGCGCAAACTTAGCAATTCTTTGAGACTGGTCGCTTGATCCACTGCTTTATCATCTCTAAACCGCACCAATCGGGGAAAACGCAAAGCATAGCCGGCACTATGCACCGGACTTCGGGTCACTTCGTCCGCCGCGATTTCCACCACTACCCTAGGGTCGGTCCACACATCCGGTATCAAATTCTTGGCCACGACATAGGTTGTTGGCTGCGTCGCATTTACTTGCTCATCTAAGCGCCGTTTCAATTCCCGCCACTGCTCATCGGTTAAGCCCGTCCCGATTTTGGCAATGGTTTTAATTACTTTCCCCGCCTCATCTCTCACTCCCACCAAAAAGGCCCCGATCCCGAATTGGGTCCGTTTCCCCCGACCTCGATAAAAACCCATGACCACCCCGTCAATCGTATCCGCCAATTTACCGGCGGCTGTCTCTACTTCCTTAAACTTCACCCAATTAAAACCCCGTCGACCCGGCTCATACTCACCCTCCACTTTTTTCACCACCACCCCCTCATAACCCTGCTTCAATTGCTGTGCGTGGTATTCCCTGAGTACCTTGGGATCATTAGTTTGGATAGCCTCATCCACCACCAGCATCTGGTTGGCTCCAATTATTTTTAACAATTGTTGCCGCCGCTCTTTCAGCGGCCGCTTCAGCCAAGATTGACCGTTTAAGTACAGCAAATCAAAGGCAAAAAACCTCAAGGGTACCTTCCCCCTGGTGGCTGCTACCTCGTGTTTTCTTTTCCTGGTTATCGTTTCTTGAAACGGCAACAACCGGCCGCTTTCAAGATTAAAGCCCACTGCTTCGGAATCGATAATCACCGCCTCCGCCTTAATCTTTTCGACTACCTCTTCCAGTTCCGGAAACATCCAGGTTGTCTCTTCCAAATTGCGGGTATATGTCTTCACCCGCCAAGCTTGTCGCTTGTCGCCTGTCGCCTGTCGCCGAATATGTATCTGTACCCTGGTTCCATCAAATTTGGGTTCGACCATAACTGTTCCCATTTTTTGGATCATTTCTTCCGCCGATTTCAACCGCTGACACAAAGCGCTCATCACCGGTACCCCCAGCGTTACTCGCACCCGTCGCTTTAAGGCTTTGATGCCGTCGGCTTTTACCCATTGGCCAATCTGGCCGATATCCGGATAAACCTGATAAGCCGCTTCCAGCTCCGCCCGTCCCGCCTTACTCCCCGTGGCCATTACCGCTAAGGCGTCCAAGAGCGTTTTATCCGAAAAGCCTAAGCGCAGCCGACCCATCACGATCCGCACTACATATTTAGCCTCGATCGCCCCCACTGCCGATAACAACGCGGCTAACCGCTGCACTTTTTGATCCTGACTTCCAATCCCACTTTCCTGAGCAATCGACAGCAATCGTTTATATACTTCGACCACAAATAAGTTTTCCCTTTGCCCCGGTTTACCCTGAGCTTGCCGAAGGGCCACCAAACCCAAATCCCCGGTCTGCTTATACCATTGCCACACTTTAGTCGGTGTCAGCGCCGCCCTTTGGGCCAAAGCTCTCACTACCATTTTTTCGGCTAACTGGAATTCCACCCGATTATAAGCCGGCCCCAAACCCCCCTCCGCTAAATAACTCACTTCTTTGATCTCATCATCCGCCGCCCGTGCCAACAACACCGCCAGCAGCTCGGTCATGGCGTTGCGCGACCGAGTGGCCTCCAACTTCTCAAAAAACCGCGTTAAATCGGTAAACAGCATTGTTTATATCTTATCACTCCACCCCCGCTAACCGAATCTTCATAGGACTCCGACAAACAGCAAATAACCGATGCCCACCGCCATCATAAACATCATGCCCAAGAAGATACTGATAAAGCCAATCAAACGTTGGTGGACCACTTTCCAGACACCTTCGCCCGTTAAAACCAAACCAAACATTGACGGTAAAATTAAGGCTACATACATCCCCTGAACTTCCGTCGGATTCATAGGCCTAACTCGTCATCTCATAATAGGCACCCTTGGTCTTACCCCGTTTCTTGATCAAACCTTTATTCAATAAATCCTTCACATCCCGTAAAATCGTATCCACCGACACCTGCGGTAAGACTTTCTCCAAATCCGCCGATACCGCCCGACCCCCGTTATTTTGGATCGTCTCCAAAATTTTTATCTGCCGCTCGCTCAACGCTACCTGCCGACCGATCTTCGCTTTCAGTTGAATATCCCGGGACAATTTTAACACCTGCAGTTTGACCCGGTTTAATTCTGCCGCCAAACCCTTGTTAAAATATTCCAACCAGTAAGTTAAGTCATAGGCTTCCCCCGACCCCACGCTTTGCAAGGCCTCGTAATAGCCGGCGGCATCTTTGTCAAAATACTCATCCAGCGAGAAAAAGCGCTTGACATCATACCCTTCCGCAAACATTAACAGTAAAGCCATGGCTCGGGCGGTCCGGCCGTTACCGTCGGTAAAAGGGTGAATCCTGACTAATTCATAGTGGGTAATCCCAGCCCGAATCACCCCGTGGTGTTGCCGACCGCTGTCCGACGCCAACCAGTTAAAAAAACCCTTGAGCTGCACCGGTATATCCTGGTAGTGCGGCGGTCGAAACGTTACTTCCCCGGTGCGTGAATTTTTGACCACCACATCGACAATTCGGTAGGTGCCTCGTTGTTCCTCCGGTAACAAGCGAAAGGAGATTATCTCATGTAGTTCTTTGAACAGTTTTTGATCGATGTGCAGGGTTTCACGCCCCGGTTTACCGACTTCATCGATCCAAGCCATGGCTCGCCGGTAATTGATCACCTCTTGCCCATCCCGGTCCCCCCCGACAATCCCAGCCTGTTGCGCCGCTCGCTCGGCCAAAGTTTCATTTATCATTACTACTCGCTCGGCCTGCTCTTTGGACAACTCATTCCCTTCCAAATGAGTGCCATGATGGATGGTCCGGCTTAAGGCATCCTGCCTGAACTGAGCCTCCCAGGCCGGAACTAAAGCCGCGTGATTGACTACTTCCCGTGCCGCCTCGATCTCACCCACGTACCGCAGTAGATCATGAGTAATGATATAGCGCGGTTCGTAGACGTATGTTTTTGTTTGCCCTTGATCCATAACCAAACTCCCGTAGCTTCGGTTATCTTCCCCATTCTTGCAAATCCTGAAACTATTATCAACCGGCTTAATTGCCCTCTATATACGCCCCGACTTGGTGCAGTTGACTCGGCACCATCCCAACCAAATCTTGAGCGTTAAAATGCTCGCCTACCTTCTCCGCTAACGCCTCACCCGCTTTCTTATTCACATAACTCCCTACCTGAGCCGCCAAAAAGGCCTCATTTTTACAATAGAGCCCGGCCACCAGGCCAGCCAAAACATCCCCGGTTCCGCCTTTAGTCATCCCCGCATTCCCTCCCGCCACCACGACTACCTCTTCCCCCCGACAGACAACATCAATCTGACCTTTGGTTAAAATTGTTACCCTATCCAGTTGCTTTGATAAAAGTCCTGTTTTCTCTGCCCTCCCCTCGATGTTATTCCAATCTTGTATCTTGTATCTTGCCTGCCCTGAGCTTGTCGCATGGGTATCTTGTATCTTGCTCGCTAAGCGAGCAAATTCTCCCTGATGCGGCGTAATGATCATATTCCCGTTCAATAACCTCGGCTCCACCTCCTGCAGCGCTCCCCCGTCTACTACCCAGCGCTTATCCGGATACTTTGTCAGCAGGTCATTAATTATCTGCCGCGTCATCTTACCCCTTTCCATCCCCGGTCCAATCAAAACACTATCATCTTCCCGAATATAGTCATCCACCTGTCCCCAATCCACCACAATCCCTTCCCAGAAACCTGACTTAATTTTTTGGCGGACCAATTCATTATTCTCATTGGCAGGAGAAGTAAAATGTACCAGGTCCACCATTTTACTGGCCACTTCAGCTGCCCAAAAAATACTGGTATGAAACAGCTTCGATCCCCCGATCACTAACAACCGCCCATTCTGCCCCTTATGAGAATCCGCCGCCGGCTGATAAAGCCGCTTAATAATTTCAGGATTAAATTCTGTGATTATCATTGCTCATTGTTTCCTGTTTCCTGTTCATTATTGCCTCAATTTTACTTCATCTATCACCTGATAAACACTACCCTCTGGTTTTAAAGTACTCTCATACCACCTGACTCGTTCCACCGTCCAACGCTGGGGAATATCCAGGTTATAAAACTTGGCAATGGTCTTGCCAATCTCGATCCGTTCCGCTCGACCGCAGTCTGGTTCGATCCGGCCGATCGTCACATGTGGCCGCAATGGTTTATGATCAAAAGCTAGCTTCGCCGTGTCCAAATCCCGACGCACCGTGTCACCCAAACGGTTTAATGCCCGCAGATTCCCCCCGAGCCTAAGGTAAATCAGTTTGGGTAAAACCATGGTCGGCTTTTGCCTTAAGCGTAGCCGCCGCATAGTTAACCCATGAATCCTTTCTCCGTATTTTGGACTCATCTCCTGTCTGGGAAAGGTATCTACACCCTTTAACCTCACCTCGAACTGCATCCCTCCCCCAAGTGCCGTCAAAATCCGCTGTATTTCCTTAGCTTGTTCCTCCGCCGTCACCCCCAGAAACACCAGCGTTTGATGCCACTTTTCCCTTGGTTCCCACCGCACTTTCCACTGCGATCGTTTTAGCCGCTTCACCACTCTCGCCACCCTCCGTTCCGCCTCCTCGGATAATGGCAGGCCGATAAACCACCGTTGACTCATAGGTTTAATCGTTCAATGGCCAAATCAGCTGATTCTTTAAACTTCCCTGCTACTTCGGTGGTGGTAATGATTGTTTGCTGTTTCCCCAAAAGCCCTAACACCACTCGGTCATGAGCTTCATCCAACTCCGAAAAAATATCATCCAAGAGGAGTACCGGCCGCTCCCCAGTTTTCGCTTCGACAAAATTCATTTCTTCGACTTTTAACCACAAAACTCCCATTCTTTGCTGCCCCCTCGACCCATAAATGGCCAAGTCCCGGTCGGCCATGACCCGAAAATCATCTTTATGTGGCCCCACCAAGGTATAGCCGGCCGCCACCTCCTCCTCGGCGTATTGCTTCAAGCGCGCCTCAGAGATTGCCGAATAATCATAAACCAACCAACGGTTGCTCTCGATCTTCGGCTGACCGTTGATAAATTCGATCAATTCTCGCCGCCGGTTCAACAAGACATCCCCTTCTTTAATTAACAGTTGATCCCAAAAAGCCAGGGTTGTCCGCGACACTTCTTCCTCCTGAATCAGGCTTAACAACCGGTTTCGCCGCCGCAAGGCTTTTTCGTAGCTGACCAAGGATCGGCGATACTCGGTATCAACTTGAGTTAAAATCCCATCCAAAAACCGCCGCCGCATCGTTGGACTGTCGGTCACTATTTCCAAGTCTTCCGGCCTAAAGATCACCGCCCGCAAATTCCCCAGAAAATCCATTTTGCGCCGGGCTACGCCATTCACCTTAAACGCCCGCTTCACCGTTCGCTTTCCCTGCACTTCTCCCCGCGTCAGCCTCACCTGCAATTGTTTGTCTCCGACCAACCCCGTGATATGAGCCACTTCGGCTTGCCAATTAACTATCTCCTCAATTTTTTCGGCCCGAAAACTCTCTCCCGTCGCTAATAAATAAATCGCCTCTAGAACGTTTGTCTTTCCCACTGCATTCGGCCCCACCAACACCGTCGTTTGCCTATCAAACTTTTTCTTTAGTTCCCCGTAGTTCCGAAAGTATTTTAATTCCAAATCCTTAATCCACATCTTCCCTCCTAAAGTACTGCTCCAAAGCCTTACTTTGAACCCTCACTTGCCAGCCCCTCCCCACCCTTCTGACCACCAACACCGTCGATAACAAAATCATCACCCCAAACACTCCTACCGCCGGTAATAGCAGCTGGTAGTCAGTCAATTCCGGTCTTAATCGTCTCACCCCCAACAAGAAAAAGATAAAACCCACCCAAAACACCAGGAAAACCAGCCGTAGATCACGCCATCGGCCCTGATAATCATCACCGAAATTTCTGGTATACCCCCGCATTCCCAAAAGTACTGCCAAACCCAGACCGACTGCTTTGATTACGCCCCATACCAAACTACCTTTATCGCCTGCCGGCAAATGATTTAATTCCAACAGCACTAAACCCATAAACGCTACCAAAGCCCCAGCATAAGACAAGGTGTGAGAGAACTGTAAATGAAAAAACCGATTAACCTCTGCTAAATCCCCTTTTTCTTGCCTTAGGTAGACCGACATCATTTTGGTCACGGCGTGAATCGCCGTCCCCCCATAAGCGAACATAAAAGCCAGCAAGATGATGTTAACCAAAAGCGCATCTGGGAAAAAAGCGTAAGGATTTCGCGGTAATTGCTGTACCGACCGTAAATACGCATATACAAATGGAAAGATTATCCCCGGTATGATGATTAAATTAATCACTTGCTGGACCGACAGATTCCAGACTTTTTTCCGGTGCAGGTAAGCAGACCGATATAACACCGCCGCCGCGAACATAACCACCACCAAAACCGTTGATATCCCAACATCCCAAATCATGCCCCAATTGTACTACCGCTGATGTCTCGAGCAAAAATAGGTTCCCCGCCCCCCCACCTTTATTTTCTTAATTACCCCATCACAGCCATTTAAACCACACCTTTGCCCCTCCCGCTTATAGACCAGAAACTCCTCTTGATATTGACCGCCCAGGCCGTTGATATGTTTGTAAGTATTTTCGCTGGCGCCACCTGCCTCAATGCCTCGCTTAATCACTTGGACACAGGTTTGGTGCAGCCGTTTTATCTCCGCTGGTTTGAGAGAGTTCGCCTTTCGGGTTGGTTTCGTCTGGGTTAAGTAGAGCGCATCGTTAACATAAATATTACCCAAACCTCCGATTTTAGCTTGATCTAACAACACTAGCTTTACAGGTCTGGTGGATCTTTTTAGCACCCCTTTTAAATACCCAACTGTAAATTCCGGGTCAATGACATCCGGCGGCAATGTCCTACCAGTTGCTAACCACTCATCGCTCGTCGCTATTTTGATCCACCCAAACACCCGCATATCATTAAAAAACAACTTTGACCTGCCTGCCGGCGAGGCGGGTCCGTCCGTAAACCCGATGATTACTCGAGTATGCTTGCTTGGTAAACTATTCACCCAATCCTCAGTCGGATGTCCCCCCACCACCCGCCTTCCCTTATCTTGAAATATCAATTGTCCCGTCATCTTGAGGTGAATTAATAGCACCAAATCTTCTCGATCCAACTCCACCGCCACCATCTTCGCCTTCCTCGTCACCCGTCTAATCTTCCGTCCCACCAAAATCTCCGACTCACCCACAAATGACTTTTCCCGCAACACTTGCACCGACTTAATCTTTCTCCCCGGCAACACCTGTTGTAATTGTCTGGCTATGGTCTCGACTTCCGGTAACTCCGGCATAACGCTATCTTACCCCAAACTTACCTGCTGCCAATCCTTATGTTATGGTGTATACACTATGGATACCCAAATGACCCGGGTTCAAGCCTATTTGAATCCCCCAGACATTGCCCATCTGGATGGCCTGGCCAAAACCATTCGCACCAAACGCTCCCAAATCATTCGGGATGCTGTCTTGGCAGTTAATCTTCGTTACCACCAACTTGTTGGTTACTTAAAATCCAATAATACCTCTAAAACTAACCCCTTACTAAGTCTTAGCGGCATTGGAAAAAGTAAAACCGGCCGATTTAGCGTTAATTTAGACACTATCGTCACTCTGGACCAGGGCTTTGCCAAAATCGGCCTCAAAACCGCGCCCAAACTCTAAACCTCCAACTCCACCACCACCGGCAGGTGGTCCGAAGCATCCATAACGGGTATCCTCGTCGACACCTGCTTAATCCCCTTACCCTTGATAAATACATAATCCACATGATACCTCTTATATCCCACTTTATGGATAGTTGGGTGCAGCGTCGGTTCCGTCGGCTTAGATACATCTGCCAGACCTTGACTCAACAATTCATAATTCTCATTCCCATAGGGCGTATTCATATCCCCACATAAGATATACTCATCATAATCGGCCAAAAAACCTTTTACTTGTTTCGTCGCCTGCAATTGGTGTTCGGTCACTCCGGCGTGTGGTGTAATGGTGTGATGGGTTGTGAACACCCATAACTTACCTCCTCCTATCCCAATCTTTTGGCCAATCAAAACTCTGGGGATGTTATACCGGTCCTTTCCCCCAGCCTCTAGAATTTCCTCTGTTGCCCGTCTTTCATATCGAAATTCTTTGATCTCCCTTACCGGCAACCCAGTATATATAGCTATACCCATGTCATACTTCCCCTGGCCTTCATCCGCCCAAAAATATCGGCGGTAAATCCCGTCGATCCCTAACCCTTGCTTAATTTCCTCGAATAAATTCACCTCCGCCGCCCCTTGTCCTTGCCCTCTCATCCCCACCTCCTGTAGACAAACGATGTCTGCCTTTTCAGACTGTAAAAACTGTATTACCTTATCTAGGTGCCTCCCTTGCCAGACGTTGTAAGTAATCAGTTTAAACTTCATCCTGCTTTTCCTGCCACTTCTCCTCAACTAACTTACCCATCTCTCTCACAAACCTCTCTTTAGAAAATTTTTGAGCGTGGTTAATCATATCCTGTGGCTTGTAGCTTGTCGCTTGTAGCTTCTTAATCGCTCCCATCAACCCTTCCACCGAGTATTCGTCGAATTTAATCCCAGTCTTTCCCTCCACCACCGTTTCCCGATACCCACCGCCGTTATAGGCAATTACTGGTGTGCCGCACAGCATCGCTTCCACCGGTGTCAACCCAAAATCCTCATCCTTGGCCAATGCCAAAAATGCCTTGGCTCCACTATAAAGTTCCGTCAGTTTATCATCCGCTACAAACCCCAAAAACTCCACCGACGGTCCGGCCATCGCCTTAAGCCGTTTCTCCTCTCGGCTATAGCCTCCCCCCACCCCCACTACTTTCAATGGTATCTTCAATTGATTCGCCGCTTCCACCGCCATCGACAACCCCTTCCCCCCCACTAGCCTCGAAATTACCAAATAGTACTCTCGAGATTCGCGACTAGCAACTAGTGATTTACTAATCTCTCGTCGCAAACCGCTAATCGCTAATTCTGCTGGTGGGTAAACGACTATGGCTTCCCTCCGGTAAAACTTTTTTATCCTCTCCTGGACATTCTTCGAATTAGCCACAAACTCATCCACCCGCTGGGCTGCCAAAAAATCATATTGCCTTAAGAATTTATTGACGATACCAGCATAAATCCTCACCGGCCAATATCTCTGCCAATTTATTGAGGTGTCATAGCCATACAAATACCTCGGTGGTGTGTGGCAATAACAGATATGTAAAGTTTCCGGTCGGGTGATCACACCCTTGGTGATATACCAGGAAGCCGAGGAAATAACTACATCAAACTCACTCAAATCAAAGCTTTCCCAAATTAAGGGTGCCAAAAACCTCAATGGGGAATGGAGTTTTGTAGCAAAGCCTGGGATCGACTGCGCCCAAGAATGAATAATAGTCCGCTGCTTAAACCATTTATACGCTTCCCCTTCCGGCCTATAGAACGCGGTGTAAATCGGTGCCTCAGGATACATCTCAGCCAACACCTCCAAAACTCTTTCCGCCCCGCCAAACTCATTCAGATAATCATGCACCAACGCTACTCGCATATTAAAATAAAGCCTCCTGCACCGATTGCTCAAACGCATCGGCGGGCAACTTGCTGATTAAACTGGTAAACTCCAGTTCGGTAAACAGGTTCACCGCCTTTTGCTTATCATACGCCTTCACCTCGGCGGCTTTAAGATCAAGCTTGATCGGCACCTTGGTCACAATTGTCGCCAAAGTTCGGCTCTCAAAGGCCGAGTCGCGGCCGGATACGATTTTCTGTTTGACCGATCCGGCCAGCTCATCCACATGCTCATACACTCCCTCCAAGTTAGTATAAGCCGTCAGGAGCTTCACCGCCGTCACCTTGCCGATACCCCGAATGCCTGGAATATTATCACTGGCGTCTCCCGCCAGTCCTTTATAATCCGGCACCTGCTTAGGCGTCACTCCCAAATCCCGCTTGACCTCGGCTTCATCATAAATTACCGCCGGCCTATTCACTCTGGCCGGCAGGTACACTCGCACTGGTCCTGAGCCTGCCTGTAGTGAGCCTGCCGAATCTACCGAACCATCATCTACCAACTGCAAGGTGTCCTTGTCTCCGGTCACAATGATTGCCTCCATCTCGACCGCCGCCGCTTGCCTTGCCAGCGTCCCGATCACGTCATCCGCCTCATAAGTTGCCTTAGTAAACACCGGCACATTTAAAGTTTCTACCAATCCAAAAGTTAGTGGTTCCTGGGCTTTCAACTCCTCCGGCATCTTTTCCCGGTGGGCTTTGTAAGCCGGAAAGACTTCGTGGCGAAACGTCCGACCCACATCAAACGACACCGCCAAATGCGTCGGCTCCAGTTCCTCTAGCACAGTCAACAGAATTCGGGTAAAACCGTAGACCGCATTCACCAGCGTCCCATCTCGTTTGGTTAAAGTTTGCGGAAAGGCAAACCAGGCCCGATACAGCATCGCGTGTCCATCAATTAGCACTAGCTTCTTTTTCTGTTCTTCCATGGCTGTATTGTAGTACACCCCCTGCTCTTCGCCCAGTTGACCAACTTGACCAACTATGATATAAAGATCTTATTATGGAAGTCTACAACGTTTACCAAGCCAAGACTAACCTTTCCCACCTCCTAAGCTTAGTCCAAAAAGGCCAAAGCATCACCATCGCTAAAGCCAACAAACCCATCGCTGACTTGGTACCACACCAAAAAAAGACACTTAAAACCAGAAAACTCGATTTTCTAAAGGGTAAAATTAAAATCGCTCCTGATTTTGACGCCTACGACAAAGTCATCGAAAAGCTTTTCTATGAAAGCAAAATCTTTCCTGGTTGATACTCATATCATCCTTTGGGCTTCACATCAAAGCCATCGTCTTCCTTTAACCGTCAGAGAGATTCTTACCGACCCCCACCATCGCTGTTATGTAAGTTTAGTTAGCATTTGGGAAATAACTATTAAAAACCAAGCTGGGAAGATCGAAGTCCCTAAAAACTTTAGCCGGATCATCGAGTCAATAGGCTATTTATCCCTACCCATCACCCTAGACCATATCCAATCTCTTTATCAACTCCCCCCGATCCACAAAGACCCCTTTGATCGACTCATCGCCGCTCAATGTCTGGTCGAAAACCTCACCCTCATCACTACTGACAAAAACTTACTCCGCTACCCAATTAAAACTCTAAAACCTAACCACTAGGCACTAAGATCTATTTTCCCCATTCTCCACTTGATTCTTCACCACAAACTGCTCCTGTTTTTCGATCCGGTCCAATTTCACCTCAATCGCGTCCAAGCGCTCGTTTAACCGCCGCCGGTGAAACCGATCCTTGGCTTCATCCAACGACACCGTTGCCAGTGACACCAATAAGCCAAATGCTAAGACCCCAGCGACCTGGAGGATCATCCCGATCAATTTACCCATTGAGGTCACCGGCACCATATCGCCGTAACCCACACTCGTAATCGTGGTCACCGACCACCACAGTCCATCAAAGACATTGGTAATGATCGCCCGCCGCGATCCTCGTTCCACCGGAACGACGATGATTCCCAACACAACCGCTAAGACACACAAACTCCAAAACAATTTCTGAAACCGTCGCTGCTTGATTAAAGCTTCCGAAGCGTTACCCATAGCCTCATTCTAATTCATTATTTTTGGTTTGGCTTTAGGTCTGCCTATAATGGCTTCAAACTCATCGGTGTCGATGCTTTCCTGCTCTAACAGCTTATCCACTACCCGATCTAATGCCAAGCGCTCCCGCTTAATCACCACCTCAGCCAGCTGTCCGGCTTTGGCGATGATCTTCCCAATTTCCTCATCCACCTGAGCCTGCTTTTTCTCCGACAATTTGGTTGGCTCGATATACAATCGCCCCCATTCGGCCGTATCAAATTGCGGCCCCAAATTCACCGGTCCCAGGTCCGACATGCCGTAATCCACCACCATCGCCCTGGCTACTCTGGTTGCCCGATCAATGTCGCTGGCCGCTCCACCCGTCAATTCATTAAAGACAATTTTTTCGGCCGACCGCCCACCCAGTAACACCGCGATATCTTCCAAGAGTTCGCTCTTAGTCTGCTGATACTTATCTTTTTCCGGCGGCGTCAAGGTGTAACCCAAAGCCATGCCCCGGCTGACAATACTCACCCGGTGCACCCGATCGGTATGAGGTAAGAAGTGAGCTACTATAGCGTGCCCGGCTTCATGGTAAGCCGTCATTTTCCGCTCATAATCATCTTGCAGCCGCTTCCGCTCCGGCCCCAACTTCACTTTCATCGCTGCTTCTTCGACATCATGGGCGTTAATCGAATCCCGATTATTTCGAGCCGCCAAAATCGCCGCTTCGTTCAGCATATTCTCAATGTCTGCTCCTGAATAACCGACTGTCCGTTTGGCCACTCGCTCCCAATTCACTTCCTGGTCGAACGGTTTACCTACGGCATGGATCGCCAAAATCCGCTTCCGCTCTTCTAAATCCGGCAGCATCACCGTTACCCGCCGGTCAAATCGACCCGGTCGGGTTAAGGCCGGATCCAGTAAGTCGCCCCGGTTGGTAGCGGCCAAAACGATCACGTTGTCATTTGGGGTGAAGCCATCCATCTCCACTAGAATTTGATTTAAAGTTTGTTCTCGTTCATCATGCCCTCCGGCCGTGCCCAAACCCCGCATCCGGCCAATAGCATCAATCTCATCGATGAAGATAATACAGGGAGAGTTTTTCTTGGCCGTATCAAACAAATCTCGAACCCGTGAGGCACCGACCCCCACCAGCATTTCCATAAATTCCGACCCGGCCATCGAGAAAAACGGCACTCCGGCTTCTCCTGCCACCGCCCGAGCCAACAAGGTTTTGCCGGTTCCCGACGGTCCGACTAAAAGGACGCCTTTGGGTGTCCTGGCTCCCAACTTCCGGTACTTTTTCGGATTCTTTAAAAAGTCCACCACTTCTTCCAGTTCCAATTTTGCTTCCTGCACTCCGCCCACATCTTTAAAGGTTACATTCTGCTTACCCTTTGCAAACAATTTAGCTTTACTCCGGCCAAAACCCATAATGCCGTCCTGGGCTCCCCGAGCCTGACGAATAATAAACACAAAGAACAGCACCATCAATAGAATCGGCAAACCATTGATCAACACTTCAAACAGGAGGCCGCTCATCGGCGGTTCCCTATACTCTACCTGCACCGAATCCGGTTCAATGCCACCGTACTCCAGCAAAGTGACAATGTCCGTCTGCGGACTCTTGGTTACGTATTTCACTTCATCAGAATTGACGTAGGCGACTTCAATCTGTGATCCGGTATCCACCAGCCTTTCCACTTCACTCTGACTAATATCCTCATACATTTGAGTCATGGAAATTTGGTTCTTTTTGCCCATTCCGGTAAACACTTGACTCAAGAGCGGTAAGAACAGCAGTAAAATTAAAAACCAAATCAGCAAGCGCCGGATATTAAACTCCATCTTGAATTCATACTTTTTCAACGGCGGCACCGGCCCCTTACCCGCATTTTTAGCTTTCTCTGGTTTCGTAGGTGTGGGCTTAGCTGCCGGCTTCTCCGGTGTGGGTGCTTTAAACATAGTTTGCAGGCTGATTATCTCATCAACAGACTATTCTACCAAATATACTGCCGGTTAGATGACTTTATCCCCTGCCTTGACCTCCAAGTCCGGTTTGAGCAGCACAGGCCGGCCATCCTCCATCACTACCGCCATCAACATACCTTGACTGTAACCTAAATTCCCCATCTTCTTCGGTTCTAAATTCACCATAAACGGCAATTGTCTGCCTATTAACTCCTCCGGCGTATACCACTGTTTAATCCCGGCAAAGATCGTCCGCTCCCCCCCTGAAAATCCGACCTCTGGCGGACCAAAATCGACTATCAGCTTAATCACTTTCTCACTTCCCTCGGGCACCTCGGCTGACTTAACCACTCCCATCCGAATAGCCACCTTGGCAAAATCTTGATAAGTAATCGTATCCATGGCCTGCACTTTACCAGCTAATCTGCCTCGCTTCAACTCCAACCACCATCTTAATTATTTGCTTTGCTCATTTGCCCTGCTTGCCTCTTTCTGCTAAGATAACCCCGCACTTTAAGATTAAGAGTGCGACGTGCGGGGTAGTCCTTCGGCCTAACTCAGGACGAGAGATTATCTTTAGCACTACGTGCGGGGTAGTGTATGGTTGCACGTGAGGCTCATAATCTCACAGACCAGGTTCAAT
>Ga0154763_128_pt2 | contig 40698 bp, 41 predicted proteins | sample Rifle2008BG16ft_FD_105771 | JGI IMG/M metagenome (GOLD analysis project Ga0154763, IMG submission 105771) | Microgenomates group bacterium RBG_16_45_19
GCAAAATGTGATAATAAACGGCAGCCTGCGACCGCCGCTGAAGAATTTTTAATTTATGAAATTAAGATTACTAATCAATGACCGGCAAAATGGCTACACTTTAATTGAGTTAATGGTGGTGGTGATCTTGATGGGAATTTTGATGATCGGGGTAGTGGGTTTGTTTTTAACCTTGCTTCGGGGTCAAAGTAAGACCAACGCTTTGGCAAAAGTCAAACAAGAGGGTGATTTTTCGACAGTAGCGATTGAGCGGCAATTGAGGGATGGAATTGATGTTGTCCGTATTGATATTGGGGTTGAAGTCCCCTGCAATGAAAATGAATTAGGGGAACCACTAATCATTTATCGAAGAACAGAAAATAATAAATTTCAGGCATCGAAGCTGTATTTGGATAGTGGAACTTCTACATTACAGTTGGGCACTTGTCTAGAATCAGAGACGAAGCAATATTGTAGTTTAGGTGAGGTCACTAGGGCGTTGACAGGGACTGAAGTCCAAGTGGATCCCTTTAAGGTCAGGTGCAAGCAGGGGGGGCCGTTTGATCCGGATTTGGTAGAAGTGAGTTATACGATCACGGAGCCGGCTTCGGGATTAAGCGTCCCGTTTAGAGTGATCACCTCTCTGCGTAACATCGAATAAGGCAATGAGCTGGTGGTTGACTCGATGATTTAAAAATGACTAGAATGGAGCTATGAGGTTAAACCGAGGGCGTGAGCGAGGACAAGTGGGGATGACGGTGTTGCTGATTATGGTGGTGATGGTAACGATTGCGGTGGCGGTGGCCAGTCGAAGTGTAACTAATCTCAATTTAACCAGATTAGAACAGGAATCAACCCGGTCGTTGGATCTGGCTGAGTCCGGGATAGACGAAATATTGAATTTGATAAGCCAGGACGCAACGAAAATCGGTAGTAATTTCCGGGCAAGAATTCAAGAAAAAGATGTTTTTGTGTCGACAAGCCGTTTGACGAGTATAGATTCGTTACCAGTTGATGAAGGGCATACTATCGAGATAGCGTTAGCTCCAGCGACAACTACTATGCGAATTCAATGGGGGGACGGTTCTGAATGTACGGACCCAGACAACGTTGCAGCCATTGAGGTTACTTTTATAAAAGAAGATAGCGCGAATTATTATGCTAAACGCCAAGCCTTTGATCGATGTGATCGGGCTAATGGTCTGGAGATTGATAATGACTATGATGTTACGATAACAGATGTAAACAAGGATGGGTCATCTGATCTAGGAGAATATCAAGTCGCTAGAATTAAAGTCCTTTATGCGACTACTAATTTGACGGTGACCGGTACGGGTTTGCCGGATCAAGGGATTAAGGCGACGGCGACGGCATCGGATTCTGAGGAAACGACCACCACTGTCGCCAAGTATCAATACCGCGGATCGTTGCCGTCCATTTTTGATTATGTCGTGTTTTCGGGGACAACGATCCAATAAGAAGGAGCTTTAACTTTACCTGCCCATATGAGCGACACGATTGGTATTGATATCGGTTCCTACGCGATTAAAGTGGCGGTGGCCCAGAGTAAAGGGGCAGGAATCGAATTGACTAAGTTGGCCAGTGATTATAATCCGATCGGCATGGTTTTGTCCAATGATAAAACCACCGGCCAAAAACTGGCCGAGACCTTAAAGAAACTGGCCAGTGAGCAGAAATTGTCGGGCCAACGGGTATTTTTGTCTTTGCCGGAATCATTAGCTTACACGGCGGTGGTGTCGATGCCCTTCCTCTCCGATGCCGAGCTGGCTTCGTCGATTAACTGGGAAGCCGAGCAGCACATCCCGGTACCGTTGACGGATATTAATTTGGAGTATTCGGTCTTATATAAACCACCCAAAAGCAATACCGGGGAGAAAATGCGGGTGTTGTTGGTCGGAGCCCGGAAAGAAGTGGTGACCCAACTGGTGGATTTATTTTCTCAAGTGGGGATGGAAGTGATCGGCTTGGAAACCGGGCTATTATCACTGCAACGGGCTTTAAGCTCCAGTTTAAGCCAAAACGATGCGGTCATGGTTTGCCACCTGGGTGCCTTGTCCACTGATGTGCTGGTGACTTTTCAAGGTGAACTGATGCTGGCCTATACCACTCGGGTGGGTGGGTTGGCCTTAACTCGCGGCCTGGAACGAGGGTTAGAATTACAACCACGGCAAGCAGAAGAGTATAAAAGAGCCTACGGTTTAGATGCCCAGCAATTGGATGGCCGGGTGCGGCAGGTATTATTGCCGGTGGTGAACGTGTTGGTGAGCGAGCTAAGAAAAGCGATACAGTTTTACCAAGCGACCCATACGGCCAATCCCATCCGGTTAATCATGCTGACCGGCGGCAGTGCTTATTTACCCGGTTTACCCACGTTTTTAGCCGAAACTTTCGGGACGGAAGTGGTAGTGGCCAATCCGATGGATGGCAAATTGATCGGGTCACGGGCTAAGGAACCGGTGGATATGGCGGCTTACGCGGTAGCTGTCGGCCTGGCCGCCCAAAAGGGATAGTTATGGCCATAAACCTAGTGAGCGGCCGGAAACAAGAACTCAGGGAAAGGCAGCTGGTCTACCTTAGGGTTCAATTTATTTCCATGACAATTCTGGTGGTCTTTTTGGGGGCGGTATTGGGACTCTATGGTTTAAAGGTGTATGTGGCTCACAACCTGGAGCAAATTAACCAAGATATCGTAGCCGAAGAAACGGCTATTGCCAAACTCCGGGCGGTGGAAGTGAAATACCGGTTATTGTTGAACAAATTAACCTTGATTGACGGCTTTTTGGCTGAGAATGATACCATCTTAAGTTGGCTACAAGAGGTCTATAACTCGGTGCCGGCAGAAATCAAACTAACCGGGGTGACTCTGGATAATCTGGATCGGCAATTAAACTTGAAAGTCGAAGCCACCAGTATGACAGCGGTGATTGCCTTTTTGGATTTAGTTGAGACTACGATTAAACAAAGCCAGCTGTATCAGAATATTGCCGTGGACAGCGTGACCCGAAATGATGACGGCAGTTACGGGTTGGGAGTGAATTACACGCAGTGATCAAGGATCAATATGGATTATAAAGGTAACAAAACGGCAATCTGGGCCCAAGCCCAAAGGGACCGGCGTTTTTGGCTGATGCCCTTGGCGGTGGCGGTGGCGGTAATCAGTTTGACGGGCTTGGTGGTGATTCCCATACTCCAGGGAATTAGGGAAGATTTGGCCGCAGTCGAAAAAGAAAAGGCCGAATTAACCAAACTGGTAGCCAAACGGACGGTTCTAACTACCTTGAACGAGGCCGTCATTACGGAGCAGCTTAAAACGGTTAACCGGGTTTTACCCAGCCGTAAGCCGGTTTTACCGCTAATCAACACCTTAGCCAATTCGGCTTCCGGGGCGGGAGTGTTACTGAATAGTTACGCCTTTGATCCGGGAGTGGTCGCCAGTGAAGCGGCCGAGGTTAAAGCTGAGGAAAAACCGGGAGAATTAGCGACCATGTCGGTGAAAAGCAGTATCAGCGGCAGTTATGATGCGGTCTTGTCCTTTTTGTCAGCCTTAGGCCGAGTGGCGCCCTTAATGTATCCGGAAAACGCCGCTTTTGGCGGGGCGTTAGATCCAGCAGAGCCTTCGAGTGAACCGATGCCGATCCAAGTGATGCTGGCCGCTTATTATGCTTTACCCCTTAAACAGCTGGGGGCGATGAGTGATCCCCTACCGGAAATGTCCCAAAACCAGCAAACCTTACTAACGAAGATTAACGAGTTTAACGATTATCAAAACCGAGACGCTTTACCGGTGACGCAGGAATTTAGAGGTAACTTCTTTAGCTTTTAGGTTGGTCTTGAGTCAGGTCAATCGCCCCAGCGATTAGGTCTTCACCTTCCGGTTGGTCCTTCACCGGCGTCTCTTTTTCCGGGGTTTTAGCGGGGGCGGCAGTGGCTTCCGGAGCACCGGGTTGACCGGCATCGTTGAGTTTGATGCGGACCCGTTTATTTTGACGGATCGCCACTACGTGGGCTAAGCTGCGGATGGCTTTAATGACTTTACCGTCTTTACCGATCACCCGACCCATGTCTTCCGGATCGACGGTAAGGGTATAGACTTCGTAACCATCTTCTTCGCCGGTGTCAATGACCACGGCCTCGGGGTGAGTGGTGATATTGGTTAAGATGAGGGTAAGGAAATCTTTCATAGTTTTCCACTCCTTGTTTTGGTATTTGGTAATGATTTAACGGCTTGGCGATAAAGATTGGCGACGGTGGTAGTGGGTTGTGCCCCTTGTTTAATCCAGTGGTCGTATTTGGCTTGATTGAGTTTAACTGTAGGCGGATCGGTCAAGGGGGAGTAGGTGCCGAGGAGATCGGTATATTGACCATCACGCTTGGAGCGAGCTTCGGCGACGATGATGCGATAGGCCGGTTGGGAGCGCTTACCTAGGCGACTGAGTTTGATTTTAAGCATAGGACCAGATTGTATCAGGCGGTCGGCCATTTCTCAAGGGCGTGGCGGGCGGCCGCTTGTTGGGCTAACTGTTTGCTTTTTCCCTGACCGGTAGCTACTTCCCGGCCGTCAATAATGACCGCGACCGTAAATATTTTATCGTGGTCGGGGCCACTTGTGGCGACAACGGTGTAGGAGGGTGAGGCTGAGCCTTTGGCCTGAACCGTTTCCTGAAGGTGGCTTTTATAATCCTTAAACAATTTCTGGTCGATAATCACGTCGATTTTAGGGAAAAGGTGTTGAGACAGAAAATCAACCACAGCAGTGTAGCCTTGATCCAGGTAGAGGGCGCCAATGACGGCTTCGAGAGTATTGGCCAAGAGTGAAGGATTGGTGCGGCCACCGGTGACTTCTTCACCTTTAGAAAGCCTGAGTTGTGTGCCTAAGTTAAGATTTAAAGCGACTTCGGCCAGGGTGCTGGTACGGACCAAAGCCGCTCGGAGGGTGGTTAAGTCCCCTTCTTTTTTTTGAGGAAATTTATCATAGAGGAATTGAGACACACCCAATTCAAGGACGGCATCACCTAAGAATTCCAAGCGTTCGTTGTGCCGGGTGACCCGGGGGTGTTCGTTAAGGTAGGAGCGATGGGTTAAAGCTTCAGTGAGCAAGGTAGGCTGTTTAATTAAGAGGGAAAGCGGAGTCATAAGAGGGAGTCATCTACCAAGGTTTGCAGGTCGGCCACGGTGGCGGGGTGACCGGGTTCAAAAGCCGGCAAGGTAATATCCAGTTGTTGCTCCAAGTGATTTTTAATGTGGTTGAGATCTTCAGGAGAAGCATTGAGATCCAGGTGAAAGTCGGTCGCTAATTGAATTTCCTGAGGTTCGATACCCAAAACTTGGCTGACGGTGGTACTGATGGCGGGATTAAGCGGTTGGTCCATAGAGTCGGTCGACAATGGTGCCGAGGACGCCATTGACGAATTTGGCTGAGTTTTCACTCCCATATTCTTTCGCAATTTCGACGGCTTCGTCAATAATGACTTTATGAGGAGCGGTTTTGGTGATTAATTCCCAAACAGCTACCCGGAGGACAGCCAAGTCGATTTTGTTGATTTGGTGAATCGGCCATTCCGGAGCGGCGGCGGTAATATAAGCGTCGATTTGGGGTAGGTCTTTAAGAATGGGTTGGATTTCTTGGGGAAGATGGGGATTGGCAAAGGAAGCGGAGAAAAGGTGTTTGACAAGTTTAACGCGATCAAGATGGCGAGGGTCGCCTTTAGATTTCATACTTGACCGCAATGGGGACACGCAAAATGAGGTAGTTTAGGTTTGGAGCAGGCCCGGCAAACGATTAACTGGTTAAGTTTCAATTTAAATGCAGCCCGGCGTCGACCGCGGCGGTAGGTGGAAATTTTATGTTTTGGTACAGCTCCCATAACAGGGGGTATTCTATATAGCTCCGTTAAGCTTTTCAAGTTGAGAATGAAAATGGGTGGTTAAGTAAGGGTGGGACAGGAGTTGGTCGGGAGCCGCCACCGCGGCTTGGTGAGCGGCTTGGATGAGTTCAAGATCTTGGAAACTGGCCAGCCGAAAGGCAATGTGGCCGGATTGACGGGTGCCGTAGAGATCGCCTTGACCCCGAAGTTTAAGGTCGAGGGTGGCCAAACGATTGCCGTCAGCGACCGTGGTTAAATAGGTTAAGCGTTGGTTGGCCTTGGCGGTAGTGGTAAAGAGCAGGCAATAACCGGGTTTGGTCCCCCGACCGACCCGACCCCGCAACTGGTGCAGCTGAGCTAGGCCAAACCGCTCCGCGGCTTCAATCACCATAATGGTGGCGTTAGGGATGTCGATACCGACCTCGATAACTGGAGTACTGACTAAGAGGTCGAGTTGGTGGTGGCGGAAAGCGGTCAGGACAGCGGCTTTAGCCGGAGCTTTTAAGCGGCTGTGGAGTAGACCGACCCGGTAATCCTTAAAGACAGTGCGCCGGAGTTGGTCGAAGGTGGTTTCGGCTGCTTTGACTTGGTCCAGCTGAGGTTGGGGGGAATCGGCGATCAAGGGACAAACGAAAAAAACTTGATCCTGGTGACGGTCGATCTGTTGCTTAATCCAGGTGTAAGCGGCTGGGCGCTTAGCTTCGGGAACCAACCAGGTTTTAACCGGGGTTTGTTGATGAGGCAGGGGTTTAAGGTAAGAAATGGCCAGTTCGGCATAGATGGTGAGAGCCAGGGTACGGGGAATGGGGGTAGCAGTCAGGGAGAGGACGTTGGGCAAGGTTGGTTGTTTGAGTAAGGCCGTTCGTTGGTGGACCCCGAAACGGTGTTGCTCGTCAATCACAACTAGGCCCAGGTTTGGGGGTAAGGGCCGGAATAAAAGCGCATGAGTGCCGATGATGAAGTGGGACTGCGGGTGACTGAGGGTTAGAGCTTGGGTTTGGAGGGAAGGTTTAAGACTTAAAGGGGTTAACAATTGCTTGATGGTGGCGTAGTGTTGACGGGCGAGAATATCGGTGGGGGCCATCAAGACCGAAGCCAAACCGTTGAGATGAGTCAAATACATGGCGATGGCGGCCACGACGGTCTTACCGGAGCCAACTTCACCCTGGAGTAAGCGGTTCATAGCGGTGGCTTGGCTGAGGTCGGTTAAGATCGCTTGAAGCGCTGATTGTTGACTCAAAGATAAAGTAAAGGGTAATTGCCGGATAAGGGCTTTGGTTTTTTGGGGGAAAGGCTTGAAGCGGTAACTCAGGTGTTTGGATAGCCAGGTGCGGCGGCGTTTTTGGGCCAGGAGTTGGAAAGCCAAGAGCTCGTCAAACTTGAGGCGACGAGAAGCGGCGATGAATTGGTCCTGGTTATCGGGAAAATGGATGGCTCGGAGGGCTTGGTCATAAGCGATAAGTGACTGAGGGGTGAGGATATCAGGAGGCAACCAATCCGGCAGCGGCGGCAGCCGATCGAGGAGCGCAGCCAGACGGGACCGGAGCCACTTGCTGGAGAAGGCCTTGGTTTCGTGATAAATAGGTACCAGGCGACCAGTATGAATCCGGGGGTGACGGGTGAATTCATACTCTGGGGAAACTAGGTTTAATTGACCGTGGTAGCGAGTGACCGTGCCAGAGAGGCAAATTTGAGGCTGGCGTCGTAACTGGGTGATTAAAAAAGGTTGATTGAACCAGGTAACGCTAAGTGAGCCTGTAACATCAGAAAAACGACATTTTTGGAGGGTGCGACCGGTTTTAGTCCGAAGAAGTAGGAGCTGGTCGCAGGAACCGCAGACGGTCGCTTGGTCCCCTTCCCGAAGCGAGACCACTTGAGTGAGGTGGCTTAAGTCATCATGACGAAAAGGGTAATAGTGAAGCAGATCAAAGACAGTGGTAATTTCCAGGTTTTTGAGTTTAGCGGCCGACTGGGGACCGACTCCCGGAAGAATAATCACCGGCGAGAAGAGAAATTGAATCAAAGCTGAGGCGGGGATCATGCAGTTAGCTTAAGAAGACAAAAATGAGGCTGTAGGCAACGCTGGAAAAGACCAAGCCCAGGCTGGAAATGACGATTAGGGCGATGATCCAACGGCGCTGTCGTTTAGTGAGTTGCATAGATTAATGAACAATGATTAGATAATTTTTAGTTGGACAAAGTAGTGCTTGCCATATTGGAGCAGGTCGCCGTTTTTGGGGCTAACCAGAGCCTGTGGATCGGTAATTTTATGACCGCCTAACTCGACCCCCCCCTCGCTGATGACCCGTTTGAGTTGAGCGTGGCTGACGCCTAGGGGCAATTGTTTAAGGAGATCGAGAAGACTGAGCGGTGGGGCCGTGAGGTTGAAGGTAGGGGTTTGGTCGGAGACAGAACGTTTCTGAAAAGTTGATTCAAAATAGCTTTGGGCTTTTTGAGCCAAATCAGACCCATGCCATTCAGAAACAATGGTAGTGGCTAACTGCTTTTTAGCGGCCATCGGGTGCAGTCGATCTTGGTGAAGATCTTTTTCCAGTTGTTCAACTTGAGCCAGCGGCGTGTGGGTGATCAGTTTAAGATAAGGGATGATTTGAGAGTCGATAAGGCTCATGATTTTGGCAAATTTATCATTGGGGGTATCGTCGAGATAGATACAATTGCCACTGGTTTTGCTCATGGTTTTACCATCGGTACCCAAGATCATGGGAACGGTCAGGACATACTTGTCACGCTGATTCATTTTGCGTTGGAGTTCGCGACCGATGAGCATATTGAACTCTTGATCAGTGCCGCCGACTTCTAAGTCAACGTCCATGACCACCGAGTCGTAGCCTTGCAACAAGGGATACATGGTTTCGTGGTACCAGACGGTATCCCCGCGTTGCAACCGACGTTGGAATGAATCTCGTTTGAAAAGTTGAACGGCACTGATATGAGAGGCAATTTTAATGATATCTTTCAAGGTCAAAGGGACGAGCCAATCGCTGTTTTGCTTGATGGAGACTTGGGAAAAGTCAACGATGGGGGCGACTTGATCTTTCCAGGTACTTAAGTTTTGATTGATTTCGGTTGAGGTGATTAATTGGCGAGCGTTTTCCCGCAATGAGGGGTCACCGACCAAGACCGTACCAGTGCCAAAGAGAATTATGACCTCGTGACCAGCCCGGGCGAAGGCCATTAAGAGATGCAAGCCGACGGTGTGGCCTAAATGCAAGTGGCTGGCGGTGGGGTCAAAACCCTGATAAAGACGGATTTTTTTAGTTTGTAATAACTTTTTTAGACCGGCTTTAGAAGGTAAGATAGTGTCGACCCGGCGGCTTAAGAGTTCGTCAATTTGGTCCATACTCCCCCATTATACCGGGCAAATCTTAGCTAACAACTAGTTTAATTTCATGATCCGGGATCATGTAATCGTGTACAATAGGACCACGATGGATTGGCGACAACTGAGACAACGACGGGTATTGGCCATGAGACGGGCAGCCTACCGGCGCGGACCGAAACGCTGGTGGTCGAAAATTGCCTGGTTGTCGCCGTGGAAAATGGCCTTGGTAGTCTTAGTGGCGGGGACGTTGATGACGGTGGTGACCGCAGTTGGCGTATTTGCCTGGTTTTCCCGGGATTTGCCGACACCGGACGAGGTGGTGCGGCGGGAAGGGTTTGCCACGAAAATTTATGATCGGAATGACCAATTACTGTACGAATTTTTTCAGGAGCAGCAGCGAACGCCGGTTAAAATCGAGACGGTACCCCCGAGTTTGAAAGAGGCGACTATCGCCATTGAAGACAAGCATTTTTACGCCCATCAAGGTTTTGATCCTTTGGGCATTGCCCGGTCAGTTTACATCATTTTTACTCGGGGTGAGGTGGTGGGCGGCTCAACCTTAACTCAGCAATTGGTCAAGAATGTACTGCTTAGTCAGGAAAAAACGCTAACCCGGAAAGTCAAAGAGTTGATTTTAGCCGTACAGATAGAGAGTCTCTACAACAAAGAAGAGATTTTGCAGATGTACCTCAATGAAGCTCCTTATGGCGGGACAGCTTGGGGGGTGGGGACGGCCGCCCAAACTTACTTTGGTAAAGAGGTGCAAGATTTGAATTTAGTCGAGTCGGCCATATTGGCTGGCATGCCCCAACGACCGACGGTTTATTCACCGTTTGGCAATTATCCGGACGCTTATAAAGGCCGGACCATCGATGTGTTACGGCGGATGCGGGAAGACGGGTATATCACGGCCGATGAGGAAGCGTCAGCGGCGGCGGCCTTGAATGACTTGTCTTTTAAAGGCGACTACACGGCCATCAAAGCCCCCCATTTTGTCTTTTACGTCAAGGAGCGGCTGGAAGAGATGTACGGGGAGTCGCTGGTAGAAAAGGGCGGTTTGAGAGTCAAGACAACGCTGGATTTACCCTTACAGGAAGCAGCCCAAACGGTGGTGACTGAGGAAATTGGGAAAGTGGTTAATCAAGGCATCGGTAATGGGTCGGCTTTGGTCTTGAATCCGAAGGGCGGGGAAATTTTGGCCATGGTCGGGAGTAAGGATTTTTTTGCCGAGGATTACGACGGCCAGGTCAATGTCACTGAAGCTTTAAGACAGCCGGGTTCGGCGATTAAACCAGTGACCTATGCGGCCGCTTTCCAAAAAGGTTTTACTCCGGCCAGCGTCATTTTTGACACGCCGACCGAATTTCCCAGCGGGGAAGTTAAACCATACGCGCCGGTAAATTATGACGGCTCGTTCCGGGGACCGGTGCAGCTCAGATTTGCCTTGGGTTCATCTTTAAATATGCCAGCGGTGAAATTATTAGCGATGGTGGGTTTAAAAGACATGATGCAGTTAGGTTATGACATGGGTTTAACCACCTTGGAACCGACGACCGAGAATCTCAAGCGCTTCGGATTAGCCTTAACTTTGGGTGGCGGTGAAGTTAGGTTAATTGATTTGGCTACAGCCTACAGCACTTTTGCCAACGGCGGTTTACAAGTGGAACCGATAGCAATTCTTAAAGTCACCGACCGGGAGGGCAAAACTTTATATGAGCCGAAACCGGTTCAGAGGAAAAGAATTTTGGATGAAGGGGTGACCTACCTGGTAAATCATATTTTGTCGGATAATAACGCCCGGTTGCTGACCTTTGGGGCAAATTCATATTTAAAAATGGGTGATAATGTGGCCGTTAAGACCGGGACCACTAACGATAAGCGGGACAACTGGACCATCGGTTGGAACCGGAACGCGGTGGTTGGAGTTTGGGTGGGTAACAATGACAATTCGCCAATGAAGCAAGTGGCTTCGGGTGTAACTGGGGCGTCCCCGATTTGGCGGCGGATCATGGTCGAAGTCCAAAAAAACCGCAAACCGGAAGCCTGGCCAATTCCCAGCAACGTGGCGGCGATTCAGGTGGATCAGGTATCCGGCTATCCGGAGCACGACGGTTTTCCGACACGGTCGGAATATATCATCAAGGGAACTTTGCCGTCACTGCCTGATCCGGTGCACAGTAAATTGAAGCTCTGCCGCGGTCAAGAACGATTAGCCACACCAGTCCAGGTAGCGAGGAATGATTATGAGGAGAAGGAATATATTGTGCCCAACGAACCAATGAAGCTGGGTGATTTACCGTCATGGAATGAACAGATTAAGGTTTGGGCAAGCGCTCAAGGTGATCCCCGTCTCCATCCCCCGGATACCATGTGTGAGGGTTCGGAAGCCATGGCAGTGGATGTGGAAGAACCCAAAAACGAAACTAATTATCCGGACAAGGAGATTCGCGTCAAAGTCAGAGTCATCACTGGCGGGACAGTCGAGCGGGTGGATATCTACGTCAATGAAGTGTTGCGAGAGTCTTTAGTGGAGCGGCCTTACGAAACCGCTTTCTCCCTGCCGGATGGCGCTTACACGGTTAAGGTCCGGGCTAGGCAGACCGACGGGAGGATGGCGGAAAGCGGCGGGATTCAAATCGGAGTAGGTAGTGTGCCATGGCAGGGTTTAGCCGCCGCGACACCGGAACCGTCACCAACTGGCTTAAGTGAGTGAACCGACTAAGGGGGCGTGATAAGTTTTGGCTAAAGCGGCAACAATTTTTTGACGAAGGGTGGCTAAGTCTTGAGTCGCTAATTGACGGTTAACATCTTGATAAGTCAGAGTAAAAGTGTAGTTTTGCTGGTAGCGAACGGATAATTTGACAGAGTCAATCATCGGATCGAGCTGTTTAATGGTGGTGAGCACCGGTCCGAGTGGCGTTTTGGGCGGCAAAGTAAAAGTTAAATCTTCAATGATGGGGGGGTGAGGCAACAGCGGTTTTAGAGTGGGGTGAGTTTTGGCATACTTCTGGAAAACTGACCAGTCAAGATCGAGACAGAAATTATTAGTCGATTTATGTGCCCCCAGGTAACCAAGGATATCATGATGGAGTTGGAGACGACCGGATTGAGACGGGGCAAAGGGTGCCGGAATAGTCTTTGAGGTGAGAATCTCAGGTTCAGGTAGGTGCCATTTCTGGACTAGGGCTTCGAGTAAACCTTTAAGGTGAGAGTAGGTATTGGAGGTAAGCAGGGTCAGGTGTAGCTCCTCTTGGGGTAAAGCCCTGGGTTTAGGGGAGGGATGATAGACGTGTTGGAGTTCAAAGATGGTAATTGACGTCGGCGGATTGTGGGCGAAGACTGCAACTAAAGACGGGATGAGCGAGCGACGCAGGTAAACCCACTCAGCGGAATAGGGATTTTTTATTTCAAGATGTTGGTTTAGAGGGAAGCCTGAAGCTAAAGCCAGTTTGGGGCTGATCATGGAATAGGTATAGACTTCGGTAGCACCCCAGCCGGCCAGCCACTGTTTGACTTGAAACTCGAGATCGAATTGGACCGGGCTTGGGTGGAGGGGTATCGGGGTAGCCATAACCCTTGAGGCTAAATTATGGTAACCTTCTATGCGGGCGACTTCCTCGATAAAGTCGGGGGGGGTAAGGAGGTCTTTGGCACGGTAACTCGGTGGGGTCAAATGGAGGCTAAAGCGATGAGGGGGACGAGGGGTAGCGGCCGGTTGGACTTGGCAACCGAGGGCGGTAAAAATACCGGAAACGGTGGCAACTTCAAGGGAGGTACCTAAGTAAGTGTCCAAGAGGCCAGAGTCAAGGGTGACAGACTTAATTTTCGGAGGCGAGGGGTAGATATCAACGAGTTGACTGTTAATTTTGGCGGAACATAAATCTTGATAGAGGTTTATGGCATACATTAGGGTGGGTAAGGCTAACTCAGGATCAACGCTTTTCTCATTTAGGATGGCGGCTTGAGAGCGCAAAGCATGGGTCATCGAGGCGAAGCGGATTTTGACCGGATCGACGTCTTCAATCCAGAGATAAATGCGTTTGGTGGAAGCGGAGACCACGGTATTTTTGGTCCCCATGATGCCGGGCAGATCGATGATATGGCCGGTACCGTCGTCGAAGATAACTTCGCCGCCAACGGTGGTATAACTTAAGTTTTCCAGGGTAGTAAAAGTCTCTCCTGGTTTGGCTTGACGAACGATGAGGCGGTTGGTGGCGGTGAGTTTATCGAGGTCGAAGGCATGGATGGGGTGACCAATAGCCCACATAGCGTAATTGGTGATATCGATGGCATTATTTAGAGGTCTTAAACCAACTTGGCGTAAGCGGGTTTGGAGCCAAGCAGGAGAAGGCTTGAGGGAGATTTGGCCAAGTTCGATGGCCAGGATGCGACGACATAAAGTCGAGTCGTTGGTAATTTTAAGCGAGGTTGGCGGTAGGATTTTGGGGATAGCTGGCGCTGGTGGCAACGGTTTGAGAGCGGCTTTAAAACCGAAACGGGGTAAAATGGCGGCCGCTTCACGAGCGATTCCCCTAACGCTCATCATATCGACCCGATTGGTGGTGACTTCCAGTTCATAGACCGGTTCATGCTCAATCATTTCCAGACGTTCGACTGAAGGACCGCAGAGAGACAGGGATGAGGCGATGGCCTTGGGCTTGGCCGGGGTTTGGAGGAATTCGAGTAGCCAGGAATGAGGGAGGCGGAAATTCATAGAGGTTAGAATTGGTCCAGAAAATGCAGGCTGTTTTGATAAAAGGGGCGGATGTCATCAAGTTCGAGACCGGGCTGGAGGGTATAGACCCGTTCAATCCCCCAGCCAAAGGCAAAACCGGTATAGCGATGAGGATCGATACCGCCGGCTTTAAGGACATTGGGGTGAACCATGCCGGCGCCGCCGACTTCGTGCCAGCCAGATTTACAAAAACGACAACCCTGTCCCTGACAATAAACACAGCTGAAGTCGACCTCGAAACTGGGTTCGGTAAAACGGAACATAAAAGGGCGGATCCGGGATTGGGCTTGGGGTCCATAAAAAGCTTTGGCAAAGTAGTCCAACGTACCCTTGAGATGGACGATGCCGATACCGTTGTCGATGACTAAACCCTCAAATTGGTGAAACATAGCGGTGTGGGTGACGTCTTCTTGGCGGCGGTAGCACTTGGCGATATTGAGCATGCGGATGGGTGGCTGTTTGACCCGTTCCATTTCGCGGACTTGGCCATTAGAAGTGTGGGTGGTCAAGACCATTTGTCCATATTGGGGATGGTTGGGGGTGTCAATAAAGAAAGTTTCCCACTCGTCACGGGCGGGGTGATCGGGCGGCATGTTGAGACTTTCAAAGACATAGTAATCCCAATCAACTTCGGGATAACGAACCCGGGTAAAGCCAATCGATTCAAAGATCTTTTGGATCTTAAAGATAGCTTGAGTGATGGGGTGGAGGTGGCCGATGGGGGGTTTATCTCCAGGAGCGGTAAGGTCCAGCCAAGCTGATGGTTGATGGTTGATGGTTGATGACTGAGGGGTAGAGGCAATGAGTTTGGTTTTCAGTTGGTTGATGAGTTCACCCGCGGCAGCCCGATCCTTGGCTAGAAGCTGGGGAATTAAACCAGTTAAGGTTTTAAGGTCTTTTTTGGTCGGTGAGGCAGACAGTGACTGTAAATGCTGCTGGAAATCAGTGAGGGTTAAAGAAAAATTTTTTTTGGGAGTGGCTGGTTTCTCGGAAGTCTCTAAGTTAGGGTGGTAATGAATCAGAGTGTCCCCGTTGGCATAGGTAAGGTTAGTAACGCTGATCTGACCTGGATATTTTTGGTCTAAATAAGTTTGGACGGAAGCTTGGTTGACGGCATCAATAAAACCATGAAAGTGAGCAATATTGGGACAACCCGGTTGGGTAACGGTTTTTTGATAGGCATGTTCGGGGTAGAGTCGACTGACAGCCTGACTGACGGGATTGGACCGATGAGAAATTTTGAGTTGGTTTTTTGGGGGCATAGAGTTATTGTACAAAAAAACCCTCTAAAAGAGGGTTTTGGTTTAAGCGGTAGTCCCCTCCCCTACTTGCCGTAGACTTGGCTGACAATGGTTTTAAAGGTAGCGGGATCATTGAGGGCGATTTCGGCCAGCATTTTCCGGTTGAGTTTAACGTTGGCTTTGGTTAAGAGGTTCATCAAGACCGAATAGCTGGGTCCGTCATCAATTTGGCTGAGACCAGCATTGATCCGTTGGATCCAGAGACGCCGAAAATCCCGTTTTCTTAAGCGTCGGCCGATATAGGCGTATTGACCGGCATGGAGAACTTGTTCCTGGGCGGCTTTAAAGTGGCGACTACGAGAAAGTCGGCTACCTTTAGCGGCGTTTAAGACTTTTTTGTGACGTTGACGGGTGACGACGGAAGCTTTAACTCTCATACTTTTAAATGGCTAGCATTTTTCTAATTTTAAGGGCTTGTTTGCCGGTGACGGTTTTAGGGACTTTATAACTGCGAATCGCCCGTTTGGATTTGCGTCGCCGGAGATGGCGCATGTTTTGGGCCCGGCGCAAAATCTTACCGGTGGCGGTGATTTTGAAACGCTTGGCGACAATTTTACGGGTTTTGAGTTTTTGCGGCATATAGTTTAGTGGTGTTTGGGTTGGAGCTGCGCAGAAAGGATTTTGCCAACCAAATTCGGAACCCGTTCGATGGTAGACAAATCTTTGAGTTGGTCGATGGCTTTATTTAAGACTTGGTGGCCAAACTCCGGGTGAGTAATTTGACGCCCGACGAATTTTACATTAAGTTTAACTTTATCACCACCCTCTAAAAATTCGGTAGCCCGTTTGATCCGATTTTGAAAATCACCCTCGGCAATAAAAGGGGTGAACATGATTTCTTTGATCTCTACCGAGCGGGAGCTTTTCCGGGAGGAGGACTCTTTTTGTTGCTGTTGGTATTTAAATTTAGCAAAATCGATGATTTTGGCGACGGGTGGCTGAGCTGACTGAGCCACTAAGACCAGGTCGGTATTTTCCTCTATGGCCAATTTTAAGGCCGCTTCCTTACTCATGACGCCCAGCTGATGACCTTGGTCATCAACGACCCTCATGGTCGGAACACTGATGCGGTGGTTGATTTGGTAATAGATTTTTTGAGTCGCTTTTTTTTTACGAACGCGATGGTGCATGGCAGGGGCTATTATATCGTGTCGAGAGCCAGGGAGCGAGAATCAATTAGGGTTTTAGTTTGAGTCACGAATTGGTCGAGGTTGATAACTCCCCTATCCCCCACCCCACGAACCCTTAGGGCCAGGGTATTAGCTTCAACTTCTTTATCGCCGACGATTAACAAGTAGGGAATTTTTTGGATTTCACCGTGGCGAATCCGTTTGGCTAGAGACTCGGCTTGGTCCCAAAGTTCAGCCCGGAGATCAGCAGCCTTTAATGTTTTAACGGCTGATTGGGCATAAGTTTGATGTTTCTCCCCGATCGGTAAAACGACCACCTGAACGGGTGAGAGCCATAAGGGAAAGGCTCCGGCGAAGTGTTCGATCAGCACCATGAGGAAGCGCTCGGGCGAGCCAATAATGGCGCGGTGGAGCATCACCGGACGCTGGTCTTGACCATCCGAGCCGGTGTATTTTAAGTTAAACCGCTCGGGCATAAAGTAGTCGATTTGGACGGTGGAGAGCTGCCAGTCGCGACCTAAGGCATCAGTGGCCATTAGGTCCATCTTGGGAGCATAAAAGGCGGCTTCACCGACGCCAACAAAATAGTCGATTTTATTCCGCTGCATAATTTTTTCGGCCCACTTTTCCACCAAATCCCATTGTTTGGGATCGCCGATATAGTTTTCGGGATGCTTGGGATCCCGAACAGATAAGCGGTAACGATAGGCGAAGCCGAAGGTTTGCATAATTTGTTTAGTCATGGTGAGCATTTGGTCGATTTCGGCATCGACTTGATCTTCGCGACAAAAGATGTGACAGTCGTCTTGAGAGAAGGAGCGGACTCGGGCTAAACCAGATAGTTCACCGGGTTTTTCGTCGCGGTAAAGCATGGCAAAATCGGTCAACCGCAAGGGTAGATCCCGATAACTCCTGGGTCTTGAGGCATAAATCTGGGTGTGCTGGGGACAATTCATGGGTTTGAGGTAAAATTCTTCATCAGAGTAATTGGAGTGAACCCGAAACATAACGTCTTTATATTTATCGTAGTGCCCGGAGACTTTAAATAATTCGGCTTTGGTTAATTGAGGAGTCCAAACTTGGTGAAAATCGAGTTTAGCTTGAACCGTTTCGACGTAATCATTAACCAGGCGACGAATTAGGGCTCCCCGAGGGGTGTACAGAGGCAGGCCTCCACCGACTAAGTCGGAAAAAGTAAAGAGATCCAAAGTTTTACCCAGTTTGCGGTGGTCACGCTTTTTGGCTTCTTCGAGTTGATGTAGGTATTGGTCGAGTTCTGGTTGACTGGAGAAAGCGGTGCCGTAAAGGCGGGTGAGCATTTTATTCTTTTCATCGCCGTGCCAGTAAGCCCCGGCCACAGAAAGTAACTTAAAAGCTTTAACGGCGCCGGTGGAGGGGGCATGAGGACCGGAACAGAGGTCGACGAATTCGTCTCCCAACCAATAGACTGAAACCGGTTCTCCCCGGGCTTCAATGTCTTTAAGCCACGCTTGTTTATAGGGATTAGTTTTAAAGAGAGCTTGGGCTTCGGTGACGGAGAGGATTTTCTGAGTTAGGGGTAAATCGGCTTGAATGATTTTTCTCATTTCAGTTTCGATTTGGGGAAATTCGGTCTCAGAGATGGTAAAACTATCAGGGTGGTCAAAGTCGAAGTAGAAACCGTCGTCAGTGGCTGGGCCCATGGCCATAATGACTTTTTCGGTGCCAAAGAGGCGGATCATAGCCAGAGTTAAAATATGCTCGGCAGTGTGGCGGATTGGTTCAAGTTCGGAATTAGAATTTGACGACATAAATTGTCTGATTTCATTATTGAATGGGTGAAGCAGTCGGGGCCTGAGGGGCAAAGAGTTGGTTGAGGGTTTGTTGCAGCGATTGCTGGTCCAGACTAACCGTCGGTTGAGACAGTTGAGTTATAGACTCGATGGTTTTTAGGTATTGTTGGTAAGGTTTCTCCAATTTAGGCCAGATAACCTGAGTGAAAACCTGGGCCAGAAGGAATAAAAATAGACACCAGATAACGACACTACCCAAACTTCGGGCTAAACCGGTAATGAAGTTTTTATAAAAGATGGTGAATGCACCAACGTCGTACATCGACTTGGAGCCAGAGGCTTGTTCTTGAGGTTGGTCCATAAGCGGTCGCTTTGACGGCCAAACTACCGATTAATTTAGGATATACCCTCGATTGGGTGGGCGATAGAGGAGTCGAACCTCTGACCTCTTCGATGTCAACGAAGCGCTCTAACCAACTGAGCTAACCGCCCGAGGCAGGGGTATTGTACACAGAATGAACACTTGGGGCAAATGTTAGCCAGCGGAGATAGCCACTTGGCGTTCTTGGGATAGGAGGAATTTGGTGCCACTCTTTTGGACGCCGCCCCAGAAGAATTGTTTAGCCCGCCGTCGGGCATAGGAAGCTTCTAACCAGGAGTTGGCGTCATTAACTTGCTGGCGTAAGAGCAGGATAAAACGGCGCAGTTTTTCGAAAAAAGCCACATGGTATTGACCCGGGTGGGCGATCTCGGTGTCAATGGCTTTTTGGGCTGAGAGCGAAAGATGGGTGAGATCCTTAGCCAAGGCTTTAAGTTGGTCTTGGAGGGCTTTGATCTGGGCTTTGACTTCTTCTTCACGGCGATCGTAAATCGGAGTGGTTTGGACTTCTTTAAGTCGAGCTTGGCGCTCCATGGCTTGGCGCCAGAGTCTTTCTTGGCTTAAAGCGCTTTCGGCTTGGGTTTGATCTGGATAAAAGCCGTCGGCAGATCGGGGTGAACCACCAAAAATAGAGTTGAGGGCATCCCGACCAACGCCACCAATGACATCGTGGCCAAGGGACGAAACAGTTTGACCACCGATACTTTTTAAAGCCTCGACAAAGTTTTGGGGTTGAGGCCGAGTGGTCTTTTTGAGTTTGGGCGCAAACGGATCCATAATTTTGGCGCATTATAGCGTATTAATGGTTGGGTTTCAAATAAATGCCTAACATAAATTGGCCGGCTTTAGCTGCCTAAGTTCATTAAATAGTCGGTCACCCGGCGTTTGGTGATAGCGGCGGCAATTTGGGCTTGTTTTTGGGTGTCTTTTTGGACCGAGGCTTTAACCTGAGGATTGTCAATCTTGGTAATAAATTGGTTAACCTCGGTTGGAGACGCGGTTAATTTTTCGGCTTGGGCGATAGCATCGAAGATAAATTCGATTTTGAGGGAGCTTTCAGCCTCTTTGGCATATTCGGCTTTTAAGCTATCAGGAGTTTGGTTGAGGGAGGCCGCATACGAATCAAAATTAAGACCCAATTTGTCGATTTGATAAAGCAAATTAGACAAACGTTGCTCGACCGCATCATCAATTAACGGTGGCGGGATTTTGACTTGAGCGGTACTGAGTAAAACTTCAATGATGGTGTTAAGTTTATCACTGTCGCTAGGGGCCTTTTTAGTTTTGGGATCGCCTTGATTTGGAGTCCAAATTTTGTTTTTGGCTAAAGCCCCTTTAACCGCTGACTGGTAAGCGCCGAGTTCAACCTGGGGTTTCTCATAAATTTCCACTTCAAGTTCCCAGTCGCCCTTGGCTTGAGCGGTTTTAACGGTGACTTTGGGGCTAGTCACCGGCTTGAGCTGGTGTTTTTTTAGGTAGGCCAGATAGGCCAGTGGGATCACTTGGCGGAGCACTGGTTGGTAAAGTTGAGAACGGTCCAGACTAGCTTCAACCACCTTAAGGGGGGCTTTGCCCTGACGGAAGCCCTTAATAGTGGTAGTGGCAGCGGCTTGCTGAAGGACTTGACGGTAGGCAAGGGCGACGGTTTTTTCGGGGATAATTAGGTTGAATTTCATATAAATTTTTAATGGTGCTGAAGGTGGGAGTTGAACCCACACCCCGGTAATGGGACACGGTCCTAAACCGTGCGCGTCTGCCGATTCCGCCACTTCAGCGGGAACAGGGTTATTTTAGCATCTAAACCAACCAGACTAACTGGTAATTAAGTGGGAGGATTAATGGCTTATATTTATATAAATATATTTAGTTATAGACTAGTGACGGAATTAATTGTCGATGTCTTGACTGACTTATAATTTATGTTATAATTAGCCCAGATCCAATGGTTTCCCTCACCGGGGTGACTGTTGGATTCTTTATTTAGGAAGAGCTACCAATCGGCGGTTTCCAGTTTGTCCATGAAGGTATTGACAGCAAATTCCCAAGAACCGTTACTCCGGGGGGTGTATTTATCTTGGATTAATTCCGGGGTAATCAGACCCTCATCCAGATAATGCCGTCGTAGGACCTTAGCGGCTTGTTCAAAGTTAGCTTCAAAAGAGGGAAATTCCCAGGTTCCCTGAGCGTGAATCCCCAGACCGAGACAGTTATAGGAACCGGCGGGAATTTTTTTACAGAGATTGCTTTCCTGCATGGCGATTGCGGGCAGGAGACGATAATCCATGCGGTATTGATCGGCCAGTTTGGTTAAATACTCGCCCCAGTAGTCGTAGGGAGTCAGGGGTGATTGGTGCTTGGCTAAAAACTCAGCGATCAGGACGGGGCGGGCGTCTTCGGCCAAAATCCGACTGGTCATGCCTTTGATTGCCGGCGGCGCCAACAAAACTAAAGCCGGTACCGAGGGATTGAGGGTTGGATTCAAGCCGTAAGACAAAACTTGAGTCCGGTGAAGGAAAGTCAGAGTGGTAAAGCAAATAATGATGGTGAGACTACAACCAAGCAGCCAACCGCCGGTGATAACCAGTTTGTGGAACATAGCTTCAAACTAGCATAATCGCCACCGGGGAGCAACTAAAAAGTGTAAAATGGTAGGGTTAAACAGCACCCATAGTTCAACGGATAGAATATCGGTCTTCGGAACCGAGGATGGGGGTTCGATTCCCTCTGGGTGCACCCAGGGCAAGCCACTGATGAATAAAATTGGGTGGCTGAAGAAGTGACAAGTGGTTTGTAAATTTAATCAAATGAATTACCTTATCAAATGTGTATTGCGCGACAATAAGTGGTTCAGTATAGTGAGGAACAGATGCCGTGGTACAACAAGATAGCCGATCGGATGTTTGAACAGCAGCATATCGTTGATCATGCCGCTGAGATAAACGCTTTGGAAGGTCTGACATTTAAGCCATTTATCACTGTGTCGCGTGATCCGGGGAGCGGCGGTAAACCGATTGCCGAACTAGTGGCCAAAAAGTTAAATTTCAGGTTTTATGATAAGGATTTGATTGATGATATTGCGAAATCGGCTGAAGCCCGGACTGAAATCATGAAGAGTATTGATGAGAAAGAGAGAACTCTGACCGAGGATTTTGTGCATAATTTACTTAATCCGGAATATATTACCGAGCGGCATTACATTAAACACCTATGTAAAGTAATTTTAACGGTCGCCCGTCAAGGCCAGGTGGTGATTTTGGGCCGCGGCAGTAATTTCATTACCCCGAATGCTTTTGGACTACATGTCAGAATTACCGCACCATATCGGGTCTGTGTGGCCAGAGCGGTGGAATTTGAGCGCATCCCCAACCAGCGAGCCCGAGAGGTGATTCGCAAGACCATGGCGGAACGTAGCGGCTTTGTCAAACAATATTTCGGCAAAGATATCAATGTACCGAAGTACTATGATCTAACTTTGAATACGACCTATTTGAATCTGAACGAGGCGGCGGCCATCATCATTAAGGCTTTTGAACAGAAATTTCCCAAGGGGAAGTAAACCAGACTTTGGGTTAAAATTGGGGTATGAAAACTGCGGTGGTGGATAATTTACCCGACGGCGGGGCTAAAAGGGTGGTGTTTGAGCAGATCAAAGGCTTGGCTCGAGTGCAGCCAGTGGTTTACTTTACCAATGAGTTAGAGTCGATATTCCCGTTTGAGCAGTATACAGATGTACGGCGTTATCCCTTTGAGCGGCCGGGCGGTTCGGGTTGGCAGCGTCCCCTTGCGGACGGTTGGCAGTGGGGGCGGGTTTACCGAAGTTACCAAAGGATAACCCAAGCAATTAGACGCGAGAGATTTGATTGGATCATGGTCCACCCTTGCCGATTAACTCAAGCACCGTTATTGATGACCATGCTCCCACAGCGAACGCTTTACTATGCTGAAGAGTGGTTTAGGTTGATTTACGAACCACAATTTAAGCCACCCACAACTCTCCCTTGGATGAAAAGAAGTTATGAACGCTGGCGGCGAGCCTGGTTGGCGAGAGCCGATAAAAGCTTGGTGGCTCAGGCAGGACAAATCATGGTGAATTCTAAGTATACGCAGCGACATTTTTCCCAGGTATATGGACTAACCACCGAGGTCAATTATCCGGGAGTGGATACCACCGTTTATAAACCCCGACCCGGTTTGAAACGAGATTATTTTCTGTTTGTGGGTGAACCGGATGTAGCTCATGGTTACGATTTGGTGAAAGGGCTGATGGCAAAATTTAATGGCCGAGTCAAGTTTAAAATCATTGCCTTGAAAGCTGGCCGATTAGGCTTAACCGACCAAGCCATAAAGACTCAATATCAGGGGGCAATCGCCACTTTATGCTTGGATAAGCAGGAGCCTTTCGGTCTAATTCCCTTAGAATCAATGGCTTGCGGAACACCGGTAATCGCGGTCAAGGAGGGTGGTTATCGGGAGACAATCAGGGACGGGCAAACCGGTTGGTTAAGGGAGCGCCGAGTAGCAGCGATTTATCCGGTGATGCTTAAGTTCCTCAAGCAACCGGGGTTAGTATCCCAATTCGGTCAGGCCGGCCGGGATTGGGTTGAACAAGAGTTCACTTGGAAAAGACATTTAGATCAACTAGCGGATGCTTTAACCAGGATGGGAACATGATTGATGTATCGGTGATCGTGGTGGCTTATCGAGCTAAAGCGCAATTAAAACGGTGTTTGGCTTCCCTGCCGACAAGTACCAAATTGGAAACTATAGTTGTCGATAACAGCCGGCAGAATCGCGGTTTTGCCAAAGGGGTTAATTGGGGGGCCAAGCTGGCTAAGGGTAAGTATTTATTTATCTTGAATCCGGATTGTCAGGTTAAGGCTGGGGCGATAAATGAATTGAGGGAGCGATTAGTACAAAACCCTGAAGTAGGCATAGCCGGACCGGAGTTATTAAACGAACATCAAGAAGCTTATTTATCAGTTACCCGTCAGCCAACCAAAGCCTCTGCCTGGGTGGTTTATTCTTTGATAAACCGATGGTGGCCAATGAATCGGTATTCCCGGTCATATTGGTACCGGGACGTGAAGCTGACGCGAGAATGCCAGGTGGAAAGTTTATCGGGAGCAGCCTTGATGGTGAGGCGAGCAGAGTTTCTGGCTATGGGTGGTTTTGACGAACGGTTCTTTCTTTATTGGGAGGATTATGATCTTTCAAGACGTTATCTAAAAGCTGGTAAGCAACTGTGGTTTGTCCCTCAGGCCAAGGTTATCCATCTGGGTCACGGGACGACCAATCTCAACGATGATCGCATCAAAGGCTATTTTTATCGCTCGCGATGGCAATTTTTTAGGAAACATGAGGGCTTGATTTATGCTCTCGGTTTGCAAACTTGGTTGCGACTTCAGGAAGAATGGAAAATAGTGGGCATTATGCTGCTGGCCGGGATATTGCGTTTTTGGCGCTTACCCGAACTGATGCCTTTTATCGGGGATCAGGCTAGGGATTTTCTGGCTGCTAAGGTTGGCTGGGAACAAGGGCAATTACCGCTCATAGGCATGCCTAGTAGTGTTCCCCGGTTTGCCCAAGGACCGTTGTACGTCTGGTGGTTAATGTTCCTCATGAGTTTGGGCTTGAAAGATCCCCGCTGGGCAGGGTATGTGGCGGCGGTGACCGGCTGGGTAGTGGTTTATTTAAGCTACCGCTTGATCAGTCGCTGGTTAGGTCGAGAGGCCGGGTGGTTAACGGGGTTAATCCTGGCGACGTCGCCGTTGGCGGTGGCTCAAGCCCGCTTGGCCTTTATGACTAATCCCGTACCCTTGTTTTCACTTCTATATTTATGGGCTTTAAGGCGACCATATCGACAAATTAGAGACAGTCTGTTAGTCGGACTCAGTTTTGGGTTACTCTTCCAATGGGAATTAGCCACCGCCCCTTTGGCCTTATTATTGGTAGGTTACGGTTGGTATTGGCGACGACGACTGAAACCTAGTTTAAAAAACTGGCTAAGTATGGCCGCCGGGGTGGCTTTGGGGTTAATCCCCCAACTGGTTTTTGATGTGACTCATCGAGGCCAGCAATTAGGTTGGTTTGGCGTGTGGCTGGGGTATCGCCTGGTAGCTTTTTTAGGTTGGGGGGAGGAGCATCAGGTCTCGCTGGCCACGATCACCAGGTATGGCGACCGGATCGGTCTGTATTTAAGTCGCTTTATGGCTTGGGGTTACCCCGGAGTGGTGGCCGGTCTGGGTGTGATTGGCTTGGCGGCGGTCTGGCTGTTTATCAGCCGGTGCCAGGATCGGGGTAACCGTCGATTGCTGATTATTGCTAGTTGGTTGCTGGTGCTAATGGCCGGTTTTTTAGTGCATGGCGCCCCGTCTGAAGCCTATTTTCCGGCTTTATTTGTGCCATTGGCAGCTTGGCTGGCATACGGAGCCACCCGCTTGACAGGTAGATGGCGCCAGGCGGCCATCGGTTGGGTTGTGGTCACGGCCGGTTTAAACGCTTATTTTTGTCTTAATCGGGAGATGATGATGACGACGCCGGCCAATACCGCCCGAGGTTTGGTCTTGCCCTATGGTCACCCCTTAGCCAAGTTACGGTTGATGGCTGACCAAATTTTGACTTTTAGTCAAGGCGAGGCGATCGACCTGCAATGGATTGGGGAGGAAGCCAGCGTGCCTCATTTTAGTGATAACTTAAGCTACCTGGTCAGTTTAGGCGGTGGTCGCTTTGATTCGAAAGGCCAGCCGATTTGGCTAACTTACACTTTAGTGAATGACCAGCCGAGAATGGCCACGACCACAGCCGTGGTCATTGACGGTCTTTATATACTCAAACCAGAATGAAAAGCCCTCTAAGTGTCGGCATCCTTTTAAAACGGAGACAACCATTAAGCCCGGAATTGATAAAACAGGTGGCCTTTGCTGCTGAGATTCTAGTGGTCCGGGATGGCCCGCGGTTAGCCAGTGATCAAAACCGGGGTAAAGTCAAGTTCTTTGGGAGACTACTTCAGGCTGATTTTAGCCGGCAGCGAAATTTCTTAATCCGCCAAGCGCAGCAACCATGGCTGTTGTTTGTGGATGGTGACGAAAGGGTTAGTTCGGAGTTATCTCAAGAAGTCCAACAAGTGTTAAAGCAACCGCAGGATGATGGTTATTGCTTACCCCGACAGGATTATTTTTTAGGGCGATGGTTAAAACATGGCGAACCAGGTCGAGTTAAATTGATCCGTTTAGGTCGAAAAGGCACCGGTTGGTGGCGGAGACCAGTCCATGAAGTTTGGCAAATTAAGCGAGTGGGTGAATTAAGGTCACCCCTCAAGCATTATGCCCACCAAGACCTGACTGATTTTAAAGCTAAAGTCAGGCATTATGCCAAAATGGAAGCTGACTACCGCCTAAAATTAGGTGAAGGATGGAGTTTAGTGGAGACATTGGTTTATCCAATCGGTAAATGGGGTGTAAATTACTTAGTCAAAGGTGGTTGGCGGGACGGCCGAGCTGGCTGGTGGTATGCCCTGATGATGGCTTACCATTCGGCTTTAGTCAGAAAAAATTGGTACCTCTTGCAATATCAACCAGCCAAGCCGGATACTAGGGTGAGACGAGTTTGGCGCTGGGGCTTTTATGGACTTTTGGGTTTGGCCGCTTTGGGGCAATTGTGCCGGTGGCAAGTGACCCCAACCATGGCCGTCTTAGGCTTTGAGATGGGACTGGTGACCTTAGTGGCTTTAGGTTTAGTCATCGATTATAAGTTTGGGCATGTCGGTTGGCCGAGATCAGTAAGGTGGATGGGATTATTCATGGCACTACTGGGCTTAGCACTGGTAGTCAATTGGCCTGGCTTAGGCTGGTACCAAGGCTTTTTAGCCAGTTTGTATTGGTGGCGCTTGGGTCTCTATGTTTTGGGAGCGATCGTCAGCTGGCAAATGTACCGACTCGGGGTGATCAGGCTGGAAGCAACCCGGTTATTGGTGTATTTGGGGATGCTGATCGCCGTCATGGGTTGGCTTCAATACCTGATTTGGCCTGACTTACGGTTTTTAGTGGCCTCTGGTTGGGATGACCATTTTTGGCGCTTGAGCAGTACCCTATTAGATCCCGGTTTTACCGGTTTAATTTTGTCATTCTTGTTATTAACGATCGAATGGCGTCAGGGTAAGTGGTGGCGCTTAAGTTGGTTGATAGCCCTGTCAGCCCTGCTCTTAACCTACGCCCGGAGTGCTTACGGCGCCTATGGGGTGGGTGAATTAGTTTTAGCCGGTTATAAGCGTCAATATAAATTGGCTCTAGGGCGAATTATATTATTAGGAATGTGTCTATTCTGGCTACCTCGTCCGGCCGGTGAGGGAGTGAGGCTGGAGCGAACTCAAAGTATTGAAAATCGAGCCGTCAGTATTATCACGGCTTGGGATTTGTTTAAAGCTCAACCACTATTCGGGATCGGCTTTAATGCTTACCGCCAATATACCCAATTACCAGCGGCTCAATGGGATAAGCCGGTGCACCCGTCCGGACCGGATAACAGTTATCTCTTGATCTTGGCCACGGCCGGCTTGGCTGGTGGCCTGGGGATGATGATTTTGGGTTATGGTTGGTGGCGGTCGTATAAAGGAGGCGGTTTAGTAATGGCCACTACAGCGGCGGTCGGCGTCCACGCTTTGTTTAATAACAGTCTATTCTATCCCCTGGTGTTACTGTGGGTGGGTTTACTCTTGGCTGGCAGAGGTCAGGTAGATTCTAGGGGGAATAGAAAACGGTAAGCGTTTTTTGGGTTTGATTGCCGGCGGGATCGGTAGCGGTAAAGGCTAATTGGTTAGGGCCGTCGTTAAGCTGGTACTGACTGGCAAAAGTGCCGTCGCTCAAAACCACAATGACTTGGCCGTTGACCGCTAAACTAGTTTCCGGTTCAGTGGTGCCGTTAAGCGGGATTAAGCGTTCTTGGTTACCGGCGTAATGGGTTTGATCCAGGGGAGAGAGCAAATTGAGACTGGGAGCTTGAATATCTTTAATGACGGTCAAGGAAGCGGAGCGGGCGCTGCTGTTATTGGCCGTGTCGGTGGCCAAAGCCGAGAAGGTGTTGAGACCGTCGCTGAGGTTAACGCTAATGAAGGCAAAATCACCGGCCGGATCGGCTGGAGTAGAGGCCAAGTGGCTGCCATTGTGATAGAGAGCGACTTGGCTGTCAGGTTCGGCGAAGCCCCTGATGGTGATCGAGGCTGAGGTGGTAGCTTCGTACGGTAAAATCAACTGAGGGGCTGAAGGGGGGATGGTGTCTTGATTGAGTTGGCTGGGTCGGGGGGTACGCCAGTGAGTTAAAAGCAGGGACAGACGAGCTAAGAGGTTGATGCCCAGGAGGCCGAAAAGACCCATGAAAATGACTAAAGCGATGGTAAAAATGAGGGTAGTTCTAATCGCCCGGCGCTTTTCGGACCGATACAAACGGGAATGGTTAGGGCGGCGGACGTAATCGCGAGGCATATGGCTTTAGTTTACTATAGTGATAATTTGAGCCGAAGATGGGAATTGAACCCATAACCGACGGTTTACGATACCGTTGCTCTACCGTTGAGCTACTTCGGCATGAGGTTAAGCAGCCTTATTATACAGAGTTTGATTTGGGGAACTCACGGCTTTTGCTTTGGTGGAATTTCGGTTATAGTGAAATGAGCTGATTTATCATGATAAAGGGAGATATGAAACGGCTTAAAGTGACGGTCGGGATATTGGCTCATAATGAAGAAACCAATATCAACCAGGCGTTAGCTTCGGTGGTCAAAGCCAAGTTAGTTGAAATTGAGGTTGAAAAAATTGTGATAGTTTCTTCGGGCAGTTTTGACGCGACCAACAAACTGGTACGGCGGTGGGGACGACGGGATAAACGGATTAAGTTGTTGATGCAGAGCCGTAGGGAAGGTAAAGCAGCGGCGATAAATTTTTTTATCAGACAGGCCAGAAGTCCAATCTTGGTGACGATGAGCGCGGACATAAAATTAGCCCCAATGGCTTTGGAGGAGTTGTGTCTGCCGTTTTGGGACATCGGCGTAGGGATGGTGGGAGCCCATCCGGTGCCGGTGGATCGTCCCGGTGGCCAATTAAATCGAGAAATCGCACTACTCTGGCAATTACATCATGAAATTTCCCTGATCAAACCTAAATGTGGGGAGATGGTGGCGTTTCGGAATATCATTCGGAATATGCCGGAGGATTCGGCCGTTGATGAAGCGACTTTAGAAGTGTTACTAACGCTGTTAGGCTACAACGTGGTTTATGCTCCCAGAGCCATCGTTTATAACCGAGGGGTCAAGACGTATTGGGAGTTTATGAAACAAAGACGACGAGTCCAAACGGGGCATGAGTGGGTAAGAGACCGGTATCACTATCGGGTGGCGACGGTGATGCCGGGGCTGCTGTTAAAAGTTGTCTTAAACCATTTAGGTCACCGACCACAAGACACGCTAGTAATGGTGAAATTGTTGAGTTGGGAACTGGTGGCTCGGGCTTTAGGCTTTATTGATTATTATGTGTGGCAAAAGAATCCCTACACTTGGCCGATGGTAGCCCGTTAGTCGGTTAACGTCGACCGACAATCAGGAAAAAAGCCGGAGTCAGCCGAGAGGAATAAGTGGCGAGTGGGGTGACGCCGGTGCCGCGGAAAGGGAGCTTAAGGACCGTGTCGGCCAACCAGTGCCAGCGCCCCGCCGGTATGCGGTGGATCAAGGGGAGAATCCGGTTTAAGTAAGCTTTAGGAAAAGGTTTTTGACCATAAAAGGTCACCTGACTAAAGGTTTTTAACAACTGGCTTAAGTCGGTTTGGGTCAGCTCATGCTGATGGTAAGGGTTAGACCGGCCGGTAACTAAGGGATTAATCGTCGATAAGATAAATAAACCGCGCGGTTTAAGACAACGTCGGACGGATTTGATAAAGGCCGACTGATCATGGAGATGTTCAATGGTCTCCAGAGAGACCAGTAAATCAACCGAAGCTGGGGGTAGAGGCAGATGAGTGACATCAGCCACCTTAAAAGTCAGATTGGGCAGGAGGGGGGATTGTTTTTGGGCGTAATGGATGATGGCCGGATCGAGATCGAAGCCTATAACGGTCTTGGCTTTGGCAGCTAAGAGGGCGCTGCCGTAACCGGAACCGCAGGCGGCGTCAACCACTAAACCACCCCGGACCAAGTTGGCGGCAAAATGATAACGGGCCAGGTGGTCGCGGATTAACTGAGTTTGGTACCAGGGTGTTTGGGCGGGCACCAAGCGTTCGGTCTGGTAGATCAAGGGATCAGGCATAGACGACCTTATAGATGGCTTGAAGCTTTTTGACTTGACCAGCAAAAGTGTAATCTTGGGCATGGATTTTAGCTGCCTCGGAGAAACGGAGGTAAAGCTGAGGGTCGGTGAGTAATTGACGGCAATGAGCGAAGAGTCGGTCCAGGTTATAGACGGGAACCAGAAAACCGGTTTGACCGGAAATAACTGTTTCGGGCATGGACTTAGAGCCAAAGGCTACGCTGGGTATACCTAGGGCGGCGGCTTCAATCAAAGCCATTTCCAAGGCCGGTGAGACTAGGGTGGTGTTGATTAAGAGATAGGTTTGGCTGAGGAAAGTCCAGCGATCGACATAACCGACAAAGGTAACTAAATCGGTAAGTTGATGAACCTGACAATATTGAATCAGTTGGGGATAGAGGGGGCCGATACCGGCCAAGCGAAAGTGGCAACGGTGTGCCCGAAACCAGGTTTGGTGCAGACTGATCAGCTGTAAAAACAGATCCGGACCCTTATCGGGGTGAAGTCGACCTAAGAAATCCAAATTTCGGCGAGAGGAAACCAAGGGAGTAATGGGGGGTGGTTTGATACCCGGGTGGTAATATGCCACGCGAAGGTGGGGATGGCGGTGTTTAAGCCAGGAAGCCAGGGTAGCGGAATTGGCGGCCACCAGAGCCGAACGGCTAAAGACAAACAAACTGAAAGTGTGGAAAACAAGGGTCAGCCAGCCACCGATGATTGGACCATAACGGAAATTTAAAAGGGCGGGATAGTTGACCCGATATTCGGTGATGAAGGGGAGGCGGTAGCGTCGGGTGAGGAGGAGGGCGGCCAAACCACTGAGATGAGGAGATTCAGCCTGAATTAAGTCGAAATGGTAGCGCCGGCAAAGACGCCGTCCGAAAAAAAGCAGACCAAGCCAGGTGAGGTAGTAGAAAATGGCACCAACCGGCCAGGAAAAACGGTGCTGGTGAAGTTTAAAGGGGATTTGAAGTTGAGTCGGGAGTGAAGTTGAACCGGAGATGAGGGCGGCTGGGCTGAGAGCATGGATGGCGGTAACTTGGGGTAAAGCGGCCATGACCAAGAGTTCTTCGGGAAGGGCGGGATGAGTGGTAAAGTCAGGGAGCGGGGTTTCGAACAAAAAGAGCACCTTCATGTCATAATCATACTATCTATGAGTCTAAAACCAAGGTTAAAGTCGGTTAAAGTGGCAGTCTTATTGATTAATTTTCATCAAGAAGCCATGACCCGGCAATGCCTGACCACGTTGGTTAAGCAAAGTCGGCCGGCGGACAAAATCTTAGTCTTAGACAATGAGGCCACCAAGGATTTAGACTTAAGTTTTTTTCCTGAGGTGGTTTATTACCGTCAGCGGCAAAATTTAGGCTTTGCCCGGGGGATGAATTGGCTGATGGCCAAAGCAAAAGAATTTAACTGTCAGTATGCGGTGATGCTGAATAACGATACCGAGGCCAAAATGGATTTTTTAGAGAAGATACTTAAGACAGCCAGGCATCAAGGAGCCAACGATGCTTTAAGCTGTGTGATAACGCAAAAACCGGATCCGACTCGGATTTGGTTTGCCGGTGGTCAATTAATTTGGCCTTGGTTGACGCGGCACCAGGGATTAAACCAGAAACTGGAACAGTGGCAGCGACCGCCGATTTATCAGGTGGATTGGTTGAGCGGTTGTGCTTTGGGAGTCTTTTTAGATACCTGGGGAAAGGTGGGCGGTTTTGATGAGGGCTTCTTTACTTACCTAGAAGATGTGGATTGGTGTTTGAGGCTTAAGCAACATGGTGGTCGCTTACTGGTGATTAATCAACCGCTCCTGACCCATGAGGTGTCGGCCGATTGCTTAACGAAAATGGAATGGCAAGCGCGAAACTCGGTCAGATTGATTAAAAAATATCAGAGGCGCGGGGTCCAATTTATCGTTTGGCTCAATGCTTTGGGTCAAGTAGCCATTTATTTAGGGCAAGGTCGGTTGAACCTGACAACAACCGCACATTTTCTGAGTATAATCAAGGAGAGTCTGAAGCGATGACTTTATTGAAACCGTGGTGGTTTTGGTTGATTTGGCTGGCTTTAGCGATCAGTTTACGCTGGGAGAGTAGTCGCTGGGTGTTGACCCATTTTACACCTGATAGCCGCTACTATCTTGAGCTGGCGACCAATTTGGCGACGGGCAAAGGCTTTAGTTTAGATGAGCCAACGGCACAGCGGCCGGTGCACGAGCATACGCCCGGCTATCCCCTCTTTTTGGCTTTGATATTTAAACTAGTCGACAGTCAACCGCAACTGGCGGAAACTAACCGGGGAGTGCTGGGGGCGATCGGGGTTCAATCTGGCTTAAGCCTGATAACGGCGTGGTTGATAGCGGCGGCTTGCCTGAGACTGACCAAGGATATCCAGTCGGCCAGGATAATTTTGGCGCTTGGTTGGTTGTTCCCGTCTTTTATCATCTCGGCGCATTACTTGTTATCTGAGACTTGGGGATTGTTTTTAATGGCTGGGTTTGTTTGGGGCTTGAGTCAAGAGCGCTGGCGCCAAAGCCGGGGCAGACTGGTGGTTTTAGGCTTGGTTTTTGGCCTGATGAGTCTAGTCAGACCGGCGCTGTTGGTGTTATTACCGGCATATGGCATTTGGTTAGGGTGGTTTGGCCAGCCATGGGTCAAGCAGCGACTCTGGGTCTTTAAGTACCTGTTGCTGGGAGTGCTGACCCCACTGATCATTTGGATCGCCCGAACCTATGTAACTACCGGTTATTTAGTACCGGTTCAAGTCGGGGTCGGTCAAGTCTTTTTAAGCGGTGCTTGTCCAACAGGAATCTGTCAGGTTGGGAACTTGAGACAGCATTGGTGGTGGTATAGCGTCAAGAAGGCGGCCGATTTCCAGGCTTGGCCATATGGTTGGGTGGATTTAAGAGCTTATCGAACGATGAATCAGACCGGGGCTAAAGGGTGGCTGGGATGGCATTATCTGTTATTGATCGGAGCCGCGGCCGGAGGGGGCTGGGCTTTAAGACGGAAAGGGGAAATCAGCCTTTGGGTGGTGTGGTGGCTAGCCGGCAGTGTGACTCATCAATTGATGTGGAGCGAGGCCAGGTACGCTTTACCCTATTGGCTCTTGATTATGCCCTTAGCAGTATTGGGGTGGCTGACCGGTTGGCGAAAACGCCGGCAGATGGTGATTTGGTGGGGTAAGCGCTGGGGATGGTTGGGATTAATGCTGGTTTTAGCCATCTATATTTGGCTACCAGAGTCAGATCTTGGAAGGTTAGTTTGGCCGGGAACGAGACAAATGGCGGCTTTGATTTTTTGGGGAGTAGGCCTTTATGGTTTGGGGCGGGGGTTATTTAAGGGAGCTAAATTTACCCGAGGGCAAGGGGTGATAGCGGGCTGGTGGTTACTGGTAATTTGGGGCATGATGGTTGGCTGGTGGCGGCCGTTAAGAGAAAATTGGTTGCCACAAGCACCGGTGAATGATCACCTATTTCCGGTAGCGAGGGACTGGAAGTTCTAACTCCCCCACCAGTACATCATGATGGAAAAGTCGGTTAAGTTAACTCTCGAATCACCGTTGATGTCAGCGGCGGCATGAGTACTCCCCCAGTAGTACATGAGGATGGAGAAATCGGTCAAATCAATTTGATCGTCGCAGTTGAGATCGCCTTGGGAGATGTCACCACAGGAAGTGCCGCTGTCGACATCAGAATAGAGACTGAAGGGGACGGAGAGGCTGGTTAAGCTTTGGAGGGCTAAGTTGTTTTGGACCAGACTGAAAAAACGGTAATCCCCCAAGACATAAAGCTGAGTGTCGATGGCGGCTGTCCAGGAACCATCCGCGGCAACGGTCGCTTGGTAGGTTCTTAAGGGGGCGTCGGTAAAGAGGGTGAGGTTGCCATTGGGAATCGCCGAACCACTGGCGGTAAGGTCGTCGCCTTGAAGAATGGTGGTATCTAAAAGGCCAACGGTCGGTGATAAGAGTTGATTAGTGACATTGATTTGCTGTTGAGCGGGAGTATAAATGTCGAAGGTGATGTGGGTGGTGGAACGGTTAGCCTGATCGACGCCATAGAAGGAGACGACGTGATTAGTGGGTTGGAGACCGGTAAACAAGTGAGTAAATTGGCCATTGGGGGCAGCGACGTCGGTACCAATGACTGCGCCGGCTTCAGTAAAGATGATGAAAGTATAAGGGGCAGTATAGCCAGAGATAAAGAGCGAAGACAGCGGGCGTTCGATGGTTGCCGTGACAGTCACCGAACCGCGGATCGGTGAAGCAATGGCCCAACCGATGTTTTTGACTATGGTGGCCGCTTCATCTTCGGTGACCATGACCATGACTTGATAGTAAGGGCCACTTATGGGGTTAGTGGCGGTGAGGTGATGGATAGTGACGTAAGAGCCAGGGAGGACGGTGACGTTAGTCACTCGAGAGGTAACGCCTGAGGCGGAAAACATGGGTATGCCGGCGTAATAACCGGTCATCAAAGTGGCTGGCTGGACGTCGGTAAAATGGGTGAGATAGACCTGAATATAATCGGTGTTACGAATGGCATCGGAGTTGGTGGGTAAGATGAAGCTGACGTCCATTTCGACCGGCCAACCGGCTAAATCGGTGTTGGAAATGACGGATAAATCACCTAAACCGAAGACTGCCCATGTAGTTGGCGGTTGACTTAAAAGCCCGATTAGAACCAAGCCAAGCAGCAGACTTTTTAAGCCGAGGCCAAAGAGACGAAAACGAGGCATGAATTTATTGTAGCCCAAAAAGATTATTTGCCGGTAACGAAAGTTTTCAGGGCTTGGCGCAGCCGGGAGCGGCCGGAGAAGAGAGAGATAACGAAGAAAAGCAGAGCTAGACCCGCAACCACTAAGAGAATAACGGCGGTCGGGGAAGCAACGGTAAAGCGGGTAGCCGCGGTTAAGGGTAAGTTTTGCTGGCCGTAGGTGGCCACTAAGGTAGCGGTGTAGCGACCGAGTAAGTTAACTTTATCCCAGGTAGTTTCGGTTTTTCGAATAGCCGAAGGGAGCACATTGGCATTGCGTAAGGGGACTTCGTCAACTTTGCGTCCAAAGAGGTCGGTAATGATAATGGTACCCTTGGGTTGAACGTGGACGTTGCCTTGATTTTGAACCCTTAAAGTCAAAGGGACCGGACCGGATTTTAAGTAAGCCGGGGCGGAAAAAGTTTCAATTTTGGCGGTTTCGGTGACATTACCGGAAATCCGAAGCAGGACCAGAGCACCAATTCGAGTAGCGACGTTGGCGGCGCCGGGTTGAGCTACTTCGGGGGTGGTGACAAAAAGGACGGAGGCATAATGACCGCCGGGTTCGGCTGCCTTGGGCACAGTGATGGTGTAGCGAAAAGTTTGCTCCTGACGCGGTTGGAGCACAATTTCGTCAACAGCCGGAGTCAACCATTGGGCCAGGGAGAAGGCTTGGTCACTCTCCCCTTCTTCGAGGTAAACGCCGCCTTCTTCGCCGGATGAAGTAAAGTCTTCCACGATCACCTCGTAACTAACCGGTAAATCGGTGTCGTTTCTAAGTTTAATGGTTTCGCTTAAATTATCACCAGGATTAGCTTGGAGTTCAAAACGGGGTGGGATAATAGTCAGGCCTTGGGTGTTGGGTTGAGCGAGGAGGGGTGAAGGCGAAATTAACTGAAAAATAAAGGTAATTAAGATTAAAGGGGGAAGTGTCATGGTGTCATTATGGCAAAGCTTAGCCATTTGTCAATAATAGGCTAAAGGATTTAACCCTTCATATCGCCAGAAATGGTAGCGGTATAGAGGTCAATATAGATTGGGGTTGCGGCTTTCCAAGAGAGCTCAAGCGACATTAAAGCGGTATAGAATTGAGTCTCACTGGGAGAATGCAGGTAAGATAGGGCTTGATCTAAAGCAGACAGGAGTTGGTCTAGGGTATTGGGAGTATAGAGGAAGCCGGTCGTGGGTGGTTTGATGGTATCGATCAGACCACCGACGGCATGAGCCACCGGCAGAGTGCCGTAGCGCTGAGCGATCAACTGAATCAAACCGCAAGGTTCATAGCTGGAGGGGATAATGATGATGTCGGCAGCCGCGTAAAGCTGGTGAGCCAGAGCTTCATCATAGCGGGTGGCCAGATGAACAGTGGGGAGACGGTCGGCGGCTTGATGCAAAGCCCGCTCCAGCTGAGGGTCGCCGGTACCCAAGAGAATAAATTGGGCTTTTGGCGGCGGAAAGCGGTTGGTTTGAAAACCCTGGAGGAGGAGCGATAAACCTTTTTGTTGGGGGTCGAGGCGACCGATAAAGACGATAAGGGGGGTGGACGAGATGACGGCTAAACCCAGACGGCGACAGAGGGCTTGTTTATTGGCCGATTTCGCCACCGGGGCGGTGGCGGTAGTGTAACGACGGTCGATATGGGGGTCGGTTTGAGGATCCCAGGTGTGATAGTCTAAGCCGTTGAGGACGGCATAAAAGCGACCAACTTTGGTCCGTAAAGCATCAAACAAAACGCCGGGTTCCTGAAGTAGCTCCTGACGGTAGGTAGGGCTGACGGTCGTGACCGCGTCGGCATGAATGACACCTTCGAGTAATAAATTGAGAGTTTGATCCTGCCCATCCCAAGTAAGGACTTGGCACAGGTCCGGATTAAGGTTGAGGTCATGAAGGAGGCTGAGGGGGGCTTGGCCGAAGTAGCGATGGTTGTGAATAGTGAGCAGGCTGGGTAGGTTTAAGTCGTAGCGGTGTTTTAAGAGTAAGGGCAATAAAGCCGTGTGCCAATCATGTAAATGTAACAGCTGAGGCTTCCAGGCTGAAAAACGAGAGAGGAAGTCGGCTAAACAGAGGCAGAAAACGGCCGCTTTAGCCACGTCTTTATCCAAGGCATCGGAGGTCACGGCCAAGTAGCGCGCCTCAGCTATAAGATAGATGGGTACGGCCGAACCGGGTAGATAAGTTAGATAAACTTGATATGTTAACGGTTCAGCGGCGAAGATGGCTTCACCGGTAGCGACCAGATGCCGATCGCTAACTTTGATTTGAGGGTGGTAAGGGAGGCAGAGGCGAATATCAACGCCGGCGGCGAGAAGAGCTTGGCTTAAACCGGAACCAACGTCACCCAGGCCACCCAATTTATATAGTGGCGCGGCTTCATTGAGAATAAACAAGAGACGCATAGGTTGCCAAAAGACTAATATTGGCGGTAATCAACATGGATATCGCCGAGATAGAAGGGATTACCTGAATGAGTCAGGGGGGCGGCAATCTGCCAGTGGAGCATGTTTTCTAGGCTGACATAGGCGGGGTTAGCATCTAGGGTAGTTTCATAGTAGCTAAGGCGTTCGTCCCGGCGGGAATCAAGATAAGTAGTGAGAATGTAGTCGACATGGTTGAGGTCAAACTGAGCGGGATCATCGGGTAGGGGGGTTAACTGATGTTCGGCAAAGCGGGGGTCGGAGACTAAAGCCGGATCGGCCAGGATGGTAACGCCGGTCGGGGGATTATGGGTGAAGTCGGCTAAGGACCGAAAGCCTTTAGCTTTTTGATAGAGTCTTAAACCGTCGGTTTCCAGGTAAGGCCAGGTTAAAGACTGCAGTGTCGGGTGGACCATCAGGCGGGTGATAGTCGGGGTGCTGGCCGGAGTTTGCAGTTTGAGCCAGAGAGTTTGCTGGCTATCGGCGAGGTAGTAAGGAATGGACACAAAGGTTTTGTCACGGTTGAGGAAAACGGCGCTGGTAAAGAAAATGGCCGGGGTTTCGATCTTGGTCAATTTTGGCGGCGGCACCAACTGACTGAGGGGGATAGCTTTAAGACGAGTGAGATAAAGGGCTACTACACCCAAAACGGTCAATCCCAAACAGAGGCCGAGGGCTAGCCGCAGTTCTGGAAAATATTTTTTAACTTTTGGCATAAGTTTTGGCGGTTAAAAGGGCTTGAATACCGGGGAGGGTACCTTGAATTAAATAGGCTAACATGGCACCACCGCCGGTAGAGATATGGTCAATGCCCGCTTCCAGCTTTAACTCTGTTAAGGCGGTTTCGGTATCGCCACCACCCACCAAAGTAAAAGCGGGAGTAGTATTAACCGCTTGGGCAATTAGTTGAGTGCCCTGACGATAGCGGGGGTCTTCAAACATGCCCATGGTGCCGTTCCAAATAACGGTCCCGGCGGTGTGGATGATTTGGGCAAACGCTTGAGCAGAAGCCAGGGTGATATCTTTTTGGTGGAGTTCAAGCTGGGCCAGTTGGACCTGGGGTGGCAGGGTGGTGTGTGAGGCGAGCTCGACCGCAATTTTACCCCCGACCAGGATGGTGTCGGCTGTGGTACTAAACGCCTCAACCAGCGGCAGTTTGGTTTCTAATTTAGCCCCACCGATAACCATTACCAGGGGTTTGGCAGGCTGGTGGAGGACTTGGTCCAAGGTTTTGACTTCGTTGGCTAAGGTCAAGCCCGCCGCGGCCGGGAGGAGTTGAGGCAGACCGACGATGGAAGCGTGGGCGCGGTGACAGTTAGCAAAAGCTTCATTGATATAGAATTGACCTAAACTAGCCAGCCAGTGGCAGAAATCGGGCTGGTTAGCCGCTTCTCCGGGCCAGAAACGAAGGTTTTCGATCAGCACCACGGGCGTGGGTGGTAAAGTGGTTTGAGAAAAGTTGGCTGAATAGGGAGCCAAACCAACAGTGACACTAAGCATTTCGGTCAGTACCGGTATGAGCGGTTGAAGACTGGCCTGAGGCTGGTAGGTACCGTTGGGGCGACCCTGGTGAGCCAACAAGCGAAACGAACAACCTTGATTTAAGAGCAGTTTTAAGGTTTCCCTATGGGCTAGAATGCGAGTGGTGTCGATGACTTTTCCCTGGGATAGGGGGACGTCGAAATTAGCCCGAACCAGGATCGTTTGACCATGAAGGTTAGGCCAGGTGGCGGATAAGGTGGGTAAAGGCGGAGCGGGCATCATAGAAAATATGGCAATGGTTTCCCCTACTATAGCAAGCTGCCATGGACAGAGCAATGAAAGGCAGTTGAGCCGACCTAAGGATTCGTGCTAGGCTAAAGCGATTATGGCTGACATTTGCTCCGACCGACCGGTAGCTTATTTTTGCGCTGAGTATGGCCTGCAGGCTGAGTTACCCTTGTATGCCGGGGGGTTAGGGGTTTTGGCCGGAGACACGGTTAAGGAAGCGGCCGATCAAAATTTTCCGATGGTGGCCTTGGGTCTTTTGTACCGGGGGGTGAAAGCGGTCCAAGTGTTGGCGGCCGACGGCAGTCAGACGGAAGCAGATTTAGAGGTCGATCCGGTCAAGCTAGATTTTGAGCATGTTTATTTACCGGACAGCGAAGAGCCGTTGTTTGTCAAAATCAGGTTAACCCAGGTAGACGTTTGGTCTCGGGTGTGGAAGCGGACGGTCAACCAAACGACGGTATACCTATTAGATACGGAAACTGATCAAAATCAACCAACCGAAAGGAGTGTAAGCCGGGCGTTATATTACGGTAATGAAGAAGAATTAATTAAACAGCAGATGGTTTTAGGTATCGGCGGGGTCAAGTTGTTGAAGAAAATGGGCATCACTCCCTTTGTCTATCACATCAATGAAGGCCGGCCAGCTTTTTTGATTTGGCAGCTGATTAGGCATTTAATGGACACCCAAAAGTTAAGTTATGAGGAAGCTTTTACCGCCGCCCGGGAAAAAATAGTCTACACCAACCACACTTTAGTGCGGGAGGGCAACCAAACTTATGACCGACAAGTTTTAGAAAAATACAGCCTTTATTACGCCGAGAAAATGGGGATTGGCTTAGAAGAATTGTTAAAACCAGGAGTGGACCCATTAAGCGGTAAGTTTGATATGACCTTGTTTGCCTTAAACACGGCTCGGAAAGCTTCGGCAGTCAGCCAACCGCATTTTCAATTGTCTAAAAGCTTGTGGCCGGAATTTAATTGGGTGAATATTACCAATGGAGTGCATATGCCTACTTGGCAGGATGGAGAAATTTTGGCGGCCGATAAAACCAATGATTCAGTGTGGTACATTCATCAAAAGAAAAAAGCGGAGACGGTGGCGGCAGTGGTGAAGCGCATTGGCTTTGGCTATAATCCTGACCAGTTAGTCATGGGTTGGGCCAGACGGATCACGGGTTATAAACGCTTAACGGCTATGATTGAAGATGTCAATCGTTTAAAGACAATTCTAACGGCGGCGAATAAACCGGTGATGTTGTTGGTGGCCGGCAAGGCTCATGCCAGTGATACTCAGGCCAAGCAGAGTATCCAGAAACTAATTAAATTGATGCAGACTGAACTTAAGGGGCAAGCGATTTTTATTCCCAATTATGACATTAACGTGGCTCAACAACTGGTTAAAGGGGTGGATGTGTGGCTGAATACGCCGGTTCAAGGTCAGGAAGCCTCGGGGACGTCAGGAATGAAAGCCTTAGCCAACGGTGTTTTACAGCTGACCGTCGAAGACGGCTGGACCGCCGAGGTCGATTGGCATGATTTGGGTTGGACCCTGGATCCTCTAAAAGTTAGTGAAAGTCTTTATTTTAGGCTGGAAAAAGACGTAGTGCCAATGTTTTACCAGCGAGATGAAAACGGGGTACCTCAAGCTTGGTTAGCCCGGATGAAACGGTCGGTGAGTTTGGCTGACCAATACTCGACTACCAGAATGTTAGCGGAATATCAGGATATATTATACGAGGCTCGGTTTCTGTAAGCTTTAGGGTGGCAAACTGGGATTTTGGAAGATCGTCAATTGGGGATCGCGGAAGATGATCGGCCAGCGTTCGACGTCACTTAAAACCGGGGTAATCTCCGAGGCGTTATAGGTAATGACATAATTAAAGTGATAGCGGCGAAAAATGCTTTGAGCTCCCGGTAAATTATGGACCAGAAGATGGTAATCCATAAAG
>Ga0154763_114_pt1 | contig 40659 bp, 39 predicted proteins | sample Rifle2008BG16ft_FD_105771 | JGI IMG/M metagenome (GOLD analysis project Ga0154763, IMG submission 105771) | Microgenomates group bacterium RBG_16_45_19
TATACCGTCGCCACCAGTTCCGCCGCTGGCAATTTCACTGCCGCTTCCACTACCGGTGAAAACATCTGGGCTAATCCCTTTACTTTGGGTACGATTGCCAATAACACTCAACTTTACCTTTACCAGTTCGATAGCCAAATCAGCCCCTGGTGGAGCCTGGGCCATATGGACATTCTCGTCTTAGTTAAAGAGGCCGGTAGCTTGATCGACCGCGGTTATGTCACTTTCTTTGCCCGCCAATACACCAAACTCTATGACCACTACCTTTCCGATCTCTCCGGTGGCAGCCGCACTCCTATCCCTTTAGCCACCTTTGCCGATTCCAATAACCCTACCGGTTACCGCCAGATGGTCTTAACCGATGCCTCAGCCGGTTTTACTGTCGGTGAGGTGATCCAAGATAACACCGACGCCACCATTCAGGGCGTAGTCACGGCTAGTACCGGCCCCGTCCCCGATATCACCCTCGGATATTATCTCTTCAATGCCACCCAAACCGACTTCTCATCCGCCTCTGGCGGATTCACCGGCCAAACGTCCAACTCCACCGCCACGGCGGTCAATTCCACCAACCTTGGGCCGGCCGGTTATACCGGCATCACCTTTACCTTTGGCGCTACCAGTCAAGATTTAGATAACGGCAATGGCTCTCGGCCTTACGACGTCATCATCAATGTTAACAGCTACACCATCGCCCAACTGTACGAATACTTAAAGTACGTTACCCGTTACGGCTCGTCTACCTCTTTAAACGGTCACGTCGGTGAAGATTATGTGGCGGTGGGCGATATTCGCCTGCCTTACGATGCCCAAACCGGTGACTTTACCCAAGAGCTTACCGTAACCGGTACTACTTCCGGTGCCACTGGCATCATTGTCTCCGATCATGAAAACGGGACCGCCGGGGCCTTGGTTTTGAGAGACGTTTCAGGTACCTTTGTTGACAATGAAGCCCTCACCGATACCTCGACCGGCGCCGCCGACGTTGACCTAACCCTGGCATTGGACGAAATTGCCTCCACTAAACAATCCCCCTTTGGTACTTATGCCGGCGGCAAGTTCTTTGGTGCCCGAGGCGTTTGGCTTTCCGGCTACTTAGTTGCTGATGCCAATAATTTCGAGTTAATCGATTCCACCAGCACCCGTCAAGTGCCTCCGAGTCAAATCGCTTTGACAGTTTCCGGAGTCGAAGTCGGCGACCGCGTCTCCGTTTTTCGCACCACCGGTGATAACGAAGTTATCGACCGAGAACTGTATACCTCTCACGCTACCAATAACTCTCAAGGTGATAATACTTTTGACGTTCAGGAAACCATCGACACCGACACGCCGGCCACCGGTGTCCTCCGCGTCATTGATAATAGCCTCAATAAAGAAACCCGCTATACCTACACCTCCTGGTCTGGCTCCACTTTTTCAGGCATTTCTCCGACTCTAGTCACCACCTACGAGGGTACTGATACCGCTTATGTGCCCTATCTCGACCAACAAGCGACTGGTACCAGTATTGCTACCTCAGTCATCTATGCCGCCGACCGTTATGTGTTAACGGTGGTGCGGGTGACCGGTATTCAACCGTTCAAAGTCAAAGGTGTGGTCACTAGCAACGGATTAGCCGTGACTGCCATTCGCAATCCTGATACTATATACCAATAAAAGGAGGTTTATGCTTCATTACGTCTGTTCGGGCGGTTGCTTAACGGTTCAACTTAAGCCGGGTTTCTGCCTGGTTGACGGTTGTCATCGTAACCGCAATCCCCTGTCCCTCTGTGATTGTCTCAACGGCACTCACAACGAATGGTTATTCCGCAATCATCCCGATCCCGAGAATGCCAGAGCCGCCGCCAAAAGCCAACTTAAAAAACTCCCCGAAAAATTCCAGGCTCTAACCAAACCCAAACCAACCAAATCAAAAGCCGACAAGAGTTTAAAACCGACCTAGTCTGATCACTATTTGATCGTTTTCTAGCTATATGCTGGCTTGTACTTATAAAATCCCCTTTGACTTTCACCTGAAATTTTCGTTATCATGCAAGCTGTATGGCCAAAAATGACACGGTAGTCAATATTGATGATACTCGAGAAGTAGTGATCGAACCGAAAAAACCGCCCCAAGTTCGACTCAAGCAATACGTCACGGTCAAAGCCTTCACCTACAAAAAACATGATTATCAATCAGGCGATCTGGTCCTTCTGACTGAAGCCGATGCCACCGCCTTCTTATCCGGACGCTTTCTTATTCCTCTGGAAGTAGCCCTCAACCAAGGTATCTATCCTATCGCCCCAGAATCTCCTCTCGAAAAAGTCGTCCAAGCCGTCACCGGTGAAGACATTCCCGATACTCCCGCCGAAGCGGCTATCCTCTCCTCCAGTGGAGGAAAAAAATCTTTCTTAGGCAATCGGCTCCGCTCGGCCGTTCAGAAAAAGAAAAAAGCGGTCGCCGCCACTCCGATCACTAAAATCGATCTTGACAAGTTAGCCGCCATTCAATCAGGCGGCAAACCATCCTAGTTATTGAAAATTGAAAATTGATAATTAAGCTCATATGGCCATTGCCAACGACTGGTTCGTCGACTACCAAAATAAGGTCATCGTCCACGCCACTACCGCCATCGCCTATGATGGCGAACTCAACACTTTTCAGGCTGGTCAGACCATTGGCAACGCTACTCCCACTCCGACCAAAACTGCCATCATCGTTTACGTCGATGACCAAGGCACCACCGGTACCTTAGATGTGGTTTACGTTAATGGCACTTGGGCTAACAACGACGAGATTTACGTTGGCGCTACTAAATATGCCGATGTTAACGGCACTCCCGCCACCAAGTCCACGGTTTATACAGTTCGCGCCCTCTACTCCTTTGTCCAAGATACCTTTGATGAACTAGGGGCTATGGATGACACCGTCCCCATGTCGGCCCAGACGCCCACCGAGTTCACCATGATCAATGGTTGGTTCATTGACGATGAATCCACCAAATACTTGTCCGGTGGTGCCATTTCCACTTCTGGTTATACCAGTGCCATCCAAGTCATTACTCACCAAGCCGGTGGTTATACCAACGCCGTCGCTACCGACATCGGCAAATCGGTTATGCAGGGCGCCACACCCCGGGGAACCCTGATCTACTACAACAACACTACCCGTAAATGGTGGAGCCGCTACGACACTCAGATATCGAGTGGGGTGGCGCTCACCATTTCCAGCGGCACCGGTGCCGGCACTACTGCTGCCGCTTCCGACTCCGGCGAAGACCTCTTTGCCAATATCTATACCTTAGGTACCATCGTTACCGATCCCAAACCCAAATCTTATGTCTTCCAAAACGGATCCGCCTTGGCGGAATGGTGGGGTCGGGGTGACTCTGAAGCCCACATTGACGTTTTAATCAAAGTCAAGGAAGCCGACGACGAAATCGACGGGGCCAACATTACCGCCTTTGTCCGCCACTTTGGTGACCTTTACGACCACTTCCCCATCGATCTGTCATCCGGCGGCCGCAACGCTGTCCCTCTGGCTACCTCGACCGATTTATCCAATAACAGCAGCGGCGAAGTGATTCTTTCGGTCACCAGTGCCACTGGCTTTGACGTGGGCAACTTCGTCCGCGGTGGTACCTCCGGAGCCTATGGTGAAATTCTGGCGGCCAGTACTTCCGCTTCTCCCAATACCTTGACCGTTGGCAACATCGTTGGTGCCACTACCTTTACCGACGCCGAAACCGTCTACGAAACCACCACCGGTTTAGCTGCCGGTGATACCGCCACTAATACCACCCTGACCGCGCCGCATAAAACCAATGTGGTCGCCGGTTACAACGACATCAAAATCCTCTTCATGAACATCACCCTACCCTTTAACTCCGGGTCCGAAGAACCCACCGTCGGCGCCCATCTCCAAGGCGCCGTTTCCGGGGCTGATGCTTACTACATCAGTTCTTCCCTGACCTCTGGCAGTTGGACTGGCGGTACCGCCACCGGCACCATGTATTTGGCTAATTGGGACAGTGTTGCCTGGAACGCTTCCGAAGCCATCAATATTGTTGGCGGTTCTTCCGATATTGCCACCACTACCGGTACCCAAACCGTTACCGCTTCCGTCAACAAAGCCTTTGAACAAGGTACCGCTTACCCCTACAACATTGTCGTCTACTGCGCCAACCGCACCATGTCCCAAGTCTACGAGTGGTTTAAGTATGTCACCCGCGAAGATGCCAATTCGACCCAACAAAACTACCAAACTATGTTCCGGGTCCATTCCGGCGCCATCGTTGAAGAAGACGGCGAAGAATATATCTATGCCCTATCCACTTACGCCCCGGTCAAAGCTTCGCCCTTTGGCACCTTGGCTGGTGGTAAACTCTTCGGCGCTCGGGGTGTCTGGGTCGAAGGCATGGCCACCGCCGATCGCCAGAACTTCTCCTTAATCGATGCTAATAACAATCCTCAAACCCCGCCTAACTTTATTACCATTACCGTTACTTCGGTCGTTTCCGGTGATAAAGTCTCGGTCTTTAGGACCAGCTCCAGCACCACCATTAACAAAATCCAGTTCACTTCCGGTCTCTCTAACGACCAAAGCGATGCCCAATTCTTTGTCTCTGAAACCATTCCTTCGGATACCCCCAACTCCGGTTTTATTAGGGTAGTCGACACTTCAGATACCTCGATCAATCGGGAAAAACGCTACGCTTATTCTGCTTGGAGTAACACCACCAGCTCCTTCACTCTCTCCGGTTCCACTGTTCTAGATCGTACCTACTCCGCCGGCGAGGACACCGCTTATGTTCCTTATTATGATGAAATTGCCGGTAATACCTCTGTTTATGTCACCGTCATCTATAGCGCTGACCGTACCGTCTTAACCAGAGTCCGCCGTTATTCCGGGGCTGGCACCTCCATCCTGCCCTTCGAGATTACCGGCTCGGTTGTCTCTACCGGTTACTCCGTCGCCGCTATCCGCACTCTTGACACCATTGTCACCTAAAAATAGTTTTCCAGTGTCTAGTGGCTAAGCCTTAATGGCTAATTTATAATGCCTTCATGGCCTACCTTTTTAACTATTACACCCAAATTATTGATGTCCTCTCCCCTCAAGTCGATGTTGATCTCAACGATTTAACCAACAACATCCGGGCGGCCGAATTCAACGACATCGGTATGGGCTACCCTAAAATCTGCGACGCTTCCGGTAAAGACAACTTAGGCGGCGGTATCTACACCGGCATTGTGCTTTATCTCTACCCCAACTGGCAATTACGCTTTTGGGAAGGCACCTATACCGCCACTGTCAGGGGGGGGAATATCTTGGGCGGTTTAAACAATCAACCGATTGCTTACGTACCCGGAGTCTTAGTCCAAATCATCCAATCGGCTTCTTCCACCTTAGTTTACGGCACTGGCGGTTTAACCGAAGCCGAACACGACAAGTTAATGACCGGCCTGGACATTACTATTCCCGATGGTGTTTGGGACGAGCTTTTAGCCGGCCATACCATTTCTGGCTCGGCCGGCCGTGAACTCGTTCAAGCTCGCCGCAAAGCCACTTTGGCTTCACTTAAGAAATAACCTCACCAATTATCCTAATTGTTCTAATTACTCTAAATAAATCCCAATGACCCAAAAACCAATAAGTTACGATTTAGAAGAACGAACTGCAAAATTTGGTGAAGCGATCATTCGACTTTGTCTAAGTCTACCCGAAAGCAATATCACCAAATCCCTAATTAATCAGTTAGTTAGAGCCGCTACCAGTATCGGGGCAAATTACTGCAAGGCCGATGACTCCGAATCACCTAAAGACTTTAAACATAAAATCGGTATCGTAAAAAAAGAAACCAGAGAAACTAAACACTTCCTGCGCATGTTAGCTACCGCTCTACCAGACAGAAAAAATGAACTAAGACTTCATTGGCAAGAAGCTAAGGAACTAAACCTCATCTTCAACGCCATCTACCGGAAGCTAAAATAATTTTGGTGCTTGGTAATTATTTAGAATAATTAGGTTAATTAGAGTAATTAGAGTAATTCTATGAAGTTGACTCTCGCCCTTCCTTTCTTCAACCAGCTCGATTCGGTTAAGGGCATCTTGGGTTTACTTAAACTGGTTACCTCTCCTAACGTCGAGTGGCTCATCATTGACAACGGCTCCACCGATCCGGTCGAAAGTTTTTTTCGCGACACCCTCCGTCCACCCCGCTTGCGCTACGTTCGCAACTCCGCCAACCTCGGCATGGTCAAAACCTATAATCAGATCTTTCAACTAACCCAAACCGACCTGGTGGCGATCATCCACAACGACGTTTACATCTATGAACCAAGCTGGGATAAAAGAGTCAAAAAAATGTTCAAAAATATCCCTAAACTCGGCTCTTTGGGCTTTTTTGGCTCTCAAGGTGTTGGCCCCATTGGTGAACGCCTCCAGGATCCTGAATTACCTGGCCAAATGGCTGGCATCAGTCAACTATTAGAAGCTGACCGCCATGGTATCAGGTTACTCAATGACTATAGACCGGCCGCCATCCTCGACGGCTTCGCTATGGTCTTTGCCATGGCCATGATCCAGGCCGCCGGTGGTTTAGACCCCCACTATCACTACCATCATCTCTACGACCGCGATCTCCCCTTAACCTCGCTGGCCTTGGGTTACCAAAACGTCGTTTTAAATATCCCCTGCCATCACCAATCCGGGGTCACCGCCAATCGCCCCGAGTATCAAACCTGGATTAATCAGGTCACCGGCCGAAAACAAGGGGACGCTTGGACCCACGACCAAAACACCCACTACTTCAAACAGAAATGGGCCAAAGTTCTCCCCCTCTACGTTGAAACCGATTTCTCCTTTCGGACCGGCACTAAAAATGGCTGGACGTATAAGGGAGATGCTATACTCAGCTTGAAATCACCAAGCAGGGTTATTGGATATTAGCTAATATGGCAAAACCCAGTTTACCCGGAGCCAAACGGCGGGGCCGTCCCCCCCAAAACCCCTGGGTGACTGCCCTCTCCCTGGCCCAGACAGTCTCCGACCAATACGCCCTCACCGAAGCTGAACAATCCCTGGCTTTTAAGACCGCGCTGGTGCTTCGCCGGGGGGCCATTATCGTTGAACTCGGGGTCATGTATGGCCGTACCGCCATCATCTTAGCCTCTGCCGCCAAACTGACCGGGGCTCATTATCACGGTATCGATAACTTTAAGATGGGTTCATCACTTGCCGAGGTTGAGGCCAACTTGACCAAACTCGACCTTCAGGGTCAAATCCACCGGGGTGATACCTACACCATCAGGTGGTCCAAACCCATCGACTATCTCCTCATTGATGCCGGCCATGACGAAATGAATATGCGCCAAGACACTGCCCGCTGGCTGCCGCTCATTAATCCCGGTGGTCTAGTCCTCTTCCACGCCTACAATCCTGATATCGACTTTACCGATCCCCACTTCCCCGTCAAACGCTACGCCGACGAGCGTACTTTAGGTTGGACCCAAATCGCCTATATCCCTAACCTGCTCATCAAACAAAAACCCCTCACCTAACATGGCTTCGCTTCTCTCGATCATCACCCCCAGCTACAATAAACATGAATACGTTCAAGCTACCATCAACAGTGTCTTAAACCAGTCCTTTACCGATTATGACTACTGGCTAATTGATAACAGCACCGATCAACTCACTCGCCCTCTCGTCAAAGCCAAAGCCCAAACCGACGCCCGCATTAAATATTTGGAAATCGATTTTACTCCCACCGAACGGACAACAGTCTACATCCCCGCCTATATCTTCAACCAAGTCATCGCCGAAATCGATACCAAATATATTTTCTATCTCTCCGATGATGACCTGGTCTACCCCTCATGCTTGGCCCAAGTCATTGACTTTATGGAATCCGATCCGACCAAATACTTCGTCTGTTACTTTACCCTGGACCGCCTTTACTGGCGCGACGGTGAATGGCTTAAAGATAGTTCGATTACCGTTAGCGGTCGGTTTGGTAAAGGCACGACTCACCCTTCGGTTGATTGTAAACTCGACGGCGGCCAAATCATCTTCCGTACCGATTGTTTAAAATCCCTGTCCTACCCTTTTGCTCCGGAAAATCTTCGCGATGCTTCTCACAGTGACGGTTTATTTATGGACCGCTTGGCCAAACATTACACTTTCTATCCCTTGCCCACCAACCAAGCCCTGATCGGCCATCGCCTCACCCCCAAGTCCACCTGGACCCGACCGTAAGCTGACTTGATATTTACGCTAATTCTTGTAGGTTTAAACCATGACTCCACCAGTGGACCAATCTTTAGCTTTATCCCTAAACCCTCTGACCGCCGCCGACATCGATCGCCTCCGTCGCTGGCGCAATCGCGTCCGCTCCGCTTTTGTCGACAGCCGTTATCTCACCAAAAAAGCCCAACGCCAATGGTATCGACAATACCAGAAAGACTCTTCTCAAAAAATTTACCTCATCAAAGCCAAGCGTCAGCCCATCGGGATTATCGGTTTGAAATTAACGCCACCCACTAATCCCGATTTTGGTCCGGCTATCTTAGGTGATCTCACCTACGCTCGCCGGGGGGTGATGACCTGGGCTTACCGGGAGTTAATGCGCCTCCATCCGGCTCCCAAGTACCACGGCTTAGTCAAGAAATCCAACCCCAAAGCCTTAGCCCTTGATCTCAAAGTCGGCTTCCAGGTAGTCAAGACAGATCAAAAGTATTGGTATGTCGAATTTGACTCCATTAAACGGATCCCGGTTATTCCGCTCCTTAAACCCTCCCCCTCTCCCGCTGAAATTAAAGCCGTCAAACGCGTCCTCCAATCCAGCTGGTGGGGTTTAGGTCCGGTGACCGCTCAATTGGAAACCGCTTTTGCCGCTTTTGTCGGTACCACCTATGCCATTGCCGTCAATTCCTGCAGTGCCGCCTTACATCTGTCAGTCCACATTCTCAGCCGTCGCTTCCCTAAAAAAACTAACCTGGTCACCACTCCCTTAACTTTTATCTCCACCGCTGCCGCCGGTCTCTATGAAAACCTCGAGGTTCGCTTTGGCGATATTGAAGAACAAACTCTATGCCTGGATCCTCAAGATGCCTTGGCCAAAGCTGACGCCCTAACTTTAACTATCATCCCGGTCCACTATGCCGGCATTTTAAGTCCTATCCCTCAAACCCCGCTCCCCATCATCGAAGATTGCGCGCATGCCGCCGGTACCCCCGGTGCCGGTCATTCTAGTCTCCTAGCCTGCTGGTCCTTCCACCCCGTCAAAAACATCGCCACCGGCGATGGCGGCATGATCACCACTAATGACCGTCAGCTGGCCGCCGAACTCCGCCGTTTGCGTTGGCTAGGCATCGACCAAGATACCTGGGCTCGCGAACAGAAAGGTTACAATTGGGAATACCAGATCCCTTCCTTAGGTTTTAAATACCACACCAATGACATCATGTCGGCAATTGCTCTTGAACAACTCAAACGTCTTCCCACTTTGAACCGCCGCCGCCGCCGTCTAGCTAAACGCTATCGCACTGGCCTCAAAGACTTACCGCTCATCCTGCCTCCGCCCTCGGGCAGCTGGCATCTTTACCCGATTCGTCTCCACCGAGCTTCCCTTCGCCCTCGGTTAATCCAATACCTGCGCGACCATCATATTTCCGTCGGGGTTCATTACCAACCGTTGCATCACTACCCCTTCTTTAATTGGCATCAACCCCTACCGGTCACCGACCGAGTCTACCCGACTCTCCTGGATCTACCCATCTTCCCCGATATGACTCTGGCTGAACAAGATTATGTCATTCACACCCTTCATGATTTTTATAACCTATGAAACTGACTTTCGTCATCCCCGTCTACATCTCCAATGCTCTGCACTTGGATTTCACCCGCCAAACCCTCAAATCCATCCAGACTTCCCATGACCATAAAGTGATTATCGTTAACAATTTCTGCGCTCCAGCCTTCCGACCGGACTTAGAGCGACTCGCGACCTGCGACTGGCAACTAGTGGATAATCCCAAGGGCAATATCCTAGCCTCCGCCTGGAATTTAGGAATCAAAATGTCTTTTAGTGGCGACGCCGGCAGCCCAAGCGATTATTGTCTCCTGCTTAACAATGACCTCATTCTCCATCCCAAATGCCTCGACAACTTGGTCACTTTTGCCACTAATCACCCAAAATTCCTGATCTGGTCGGCCTCAGAGTGGGCTAATGCCCGGACTCTCTCTCAGGCTAAAATGACTCAAAGTTTCTCCTTCCACCCCCACTTTTCCTGCTTTATGGTGGCCCCTAAAACCATTGAGGTAGTCGGTTACTTTGACGAGCACTTCACTATGGGCTATTTCGAAGACAATGACTACCACACCCGGATATTACATGCCGGTTACCAAGCCGCCGCTACCAACTCGGCTAAGTTTTACCACTACGGCTCCCGCACCATCAACATTGACGACAATCTCAAGATCGAAGGTAAGTACCACTACCAGAAAAACCGGGCTTACTTTGCTAAAAAATGGGGCGTCGACATCCACGGCCGCGCCTTCGACCCACCCGAAGCCATCCTTAAAGCCATCAAGCCGACTTCTTCCCCTTGAACCATTCTTCGCGATGCAGGATACTATTTCCCATGCCAAAGACCTTAAAACCCACTCGTCGCATTAAAGTGCTCGCTTACGGTGACTCCCCCCTGGTGCCTTCCGGTTTCGGCACCGTCATGAAGAACCTCTTTTACTACCTGGGTAAAACCGAACGTTATGACATTGATCTTTTCGGCATCAATGACCGCGGCGGCTGGAAAGACCCGCAGGCGTTCCCCTACCATGTCTACCAATCTATGCCTCCGGGTGAACAAGACCCTTACGGCCGTTCCCGCTTTGTCGACGTCCTCCGCGGTGGTGGTTTGGACCTCCAGCCACCGTGGGACCTGATTTTCTTTTTAAACGACCCCTTTGTCTTGGAAAACCCCATCCCCTACTTCAACCTCGGCACCCTCCCGGCCGTCCGCGATATCCAAAAAACTCACTACCTCAATTTGCCGCCGGACATGTGGTTCAAAACCCTCGGCTACTTCCCCATCGATTCCCCTGTTAAACCGCACTGGGTCCTCTCGGCCATTAATTTGGTCGATTACCCGGTCACCTACACTCGTTACGGCCAGCGGGAAATATTGAAGGCCGACAAACAGCTCGACCAACCCACCCGGGTCAAGGTTGTCCGGATCCCCCACGGCAATAATCCGGCCGATTTCTACCCCTTAAAAAAGGATTTGGTGCGACAATTTCGGCGCGATTTTTTCGGCGGTGCCGTTCGTGACGAGACTTTCTTAGTCATCGTGGTCGGCCGCAACCAAAGACGCAAAGACATCCCCCGAGCCATGATGGTCTTTAAAGAGCTTCAAAAGCGGCGGCCGGATTCTTTCCTCTACGTTCACGCCGAAGAACAAGAAGCCTGGGGTTCCCTGATCGAAACCGCCCTCCAGTTTGGCTTAAGGCAAGGGAAAGACTGGAACTTCCCCAACGACTTTATTGCTACTAAAGGTTATCCGACTAATATTCTCAATGCCATCTTCAATGCCGCCGACGTCAATCTCTCCATGTCTCAAGGCGAAGGCTGGGGCTTACCCATCACCGAGGCGATGGCGGTTAAAACCATCAACCTCGCCCCCGCCCATACTTCTATCCCTGAATTGTTTCATCTGCCCGACATTAAAGATCCGGGATCTGTCTTGCGCTTAGATCCCGGATCTAAACTCCATCACTGGCGGGGCCTACCCATCGCCGCCGGCACCACTACTTCCGAATGGATCTGCCACGGCTCACCCGATTTGGAACGGGTCCGGCCTCTGGCCAACGTCGATGACGCCCTCGCCAAACTCCTCTGGGTCTATGACCACCCGGAAACCGTCAAAACCATCGAAAACCGGGCCTACCGTTGGATCTCTCGTTTAACCTGGGAAAAGGTGGCTCACCGGTGGGATCAACTCTTTCAAACTGCCTTTACCCAACTCGAACAGGAGCGGGCTCACCCAGAACGGCTCAAGAAAAAATGGGCTAAAATGAAAATTCCCTCCCGCCCCCACCCTTCAAATTTAACTCAAAGATAAGTTACCGATAAACCTGATTGTGACTACCGATATCCATGAACTCTATTATCCCTGGTTTTTTCTCCCGGTAAACCACTCTCAGGTCTCCCGCCACCCAAAAAGCTCTTTTGCCTTTTAACTTCCCCGTTAGACTGTGATCCTTAATCAGCCTATCATTCCGATCGCGCAAGAACACCTGAAACCTCTCTTCATACCTCGAAAGCAAATTCCAATCACTACCCAATCGCTGCTTAAAATGCTTTACGAATACCCGATGGTAAATCACTTGGACGATTGTATCAGCCACTTGAGTGCCTCTTGAGGATCATCAAAACTAATGGTGTTACGCCCTTCATCCAAATCGTTTTCGATTCGGGCAAAACGCTTCTGAGCGGCTTTACTCAACACCACTTTCTCCGGCGGAAATTTTTCTGGTACCAGCGCCAGGCCTACCCGCTTCTCTACAAATCCCTTCAAAAATAACCTAATTGCCTCTTGCACGCTCGACAAACCCACCTCCCCAGCCCGCTTTTCTGAAGCCTCACGCAAAGACTCCGGCAGTCTCACTTGTATCACCGATGTATTATCCATATATTACTATTGTAATACAAATTCTACTAAAATCAACCCAAACGTCTAGACAAATGTTTTTCAAACCATCTAGCCATCTAACCATCAAACCACTATGATGTTCCCGTATGCCTGACGCCCACACCCAAAAAACCGCCAACCAGATTGCCCGCGACTTAACCTCCCTCAAACTCTCCCCTGAATCCCGCGCTGCCATGGAACGCTACCTGCCTTACTTGGATGAACTGAGACGCAAACTCTTTATCGTCCTCATTGTCTTTTTAATCATGGCCGTCATCGGCGCCCTCTTTTACAAACAAGTCCTCCTCTTTATCCTCGGTCGCTTCAACCTGGAAGGCGTCAACATCGTCCTCACTTCCCCTTACCAGATTATCGAATTGGCCGTCCAAATCGGCTTGCTCCTCGGTTTGCTCACCGCCCTACCCCTGTTAATCTGGTATCTTATTGGTTTCTTAAGGCCCGCCCTCGAGCATGACGAGTTCAAAATCATCGTTTCCCTCCTCCCCCTCAGTCTGTTTCTCTTTATCGTTGGCTTTATGTTTGGCACCACCGTCATGAACGCCATTATCGGCATCTTCACCCACGCCACCAGCGAACTCAACCTCCAAAACCTCTGGGATGTCAGTCGCTTCTTCTCCCAAACCATGTTTATGGGCATGGCCATGGCCTTGGCCTTTCAATTTCCGATCATCCTGACCTTGCTCCTGCGCCTGGGTTTTATTGAGAAACCGAAGCTCTATACTTACCGCCCAGTTATCTACGTCGCCATCCTCTTATTTGCCGTGATCATGCCTCCCACCGATATCTTTTCCTTGTTTATCCTCACCCTGCCCCTGTTTCTCTTGTTTGAATTGACACTGCTCTTGAATCGCACTTAAAAGACGTGATATACATTAAATATCAGCCTTTGGATACAAAGTAATCTCAGTCCATCCAAAAAGATCTGACCCTATGATCAACTCTGCCCCGATTTCTCACGCTAACCAGGCGGTCACGCCGCCGGTTCAATCAACGCAAACCATAGGCTGGGACTAATTCGTTGGTCAGGACTGAACCTTTAAGAGGGTGGTGACATTAAGCTATGTTCCAAAATATCGGTACAGTCGAAATCCTGGTGATCGCCTTGGTCCTGATGATCCTCTTCGGCGCCAAAAAAATCCCCGAATTCGCCCGCGGCTTAGGTGAAGCCGGCTCCGAATTTAAAAAAGGTCTCAAAGGTGATCCCAACCAGAAAAAAACTAACCAAGAACCTAAAAAAGACAACTAAATCTCCTTTGCATCGCCACAAACAGTCAGGTAATATCTAATAAAGGAGGTGAAACCATTCATATGTTTAAAAATATCGGTGTTACAGAAATTATCATTATTTTAGTCGTCCTGATGGTGCTTTTCGGCGCCAAGAAACTCCCCGAATTTGCCCGCGGCCTAGGTGAATCCGGCCGAGAACTCAAAAAAGCCAGTAAAGAATTGCGCGAAGCTTTAACTGATGACGAAGAGAAAGAGAAAAAATCCTAAAAGGAGGTCAACCATATGTTTCAAAATATCGGCACCACTGAAATTATCATTATCGCCCTAGTTTTACTGCTCCTCTTTGGCGCCAAGCGAATTCCCGATTTTGTCCGAGCCATTGGCCAATCCGTCAAAGAGTTCCGTCACGCTATAAACGAAGACGACAAATCAACTAAATCAGAAGAATAGTCTGAATTACTACCAAACCACTTCTCCCTCCCCTATGGACAGGGTAGACTAAAGGGAGATTGTGGTGGTATTCTATGATTCGACCTGCCCTAGCCAAAGCCATTATCAGTCTCCCCTTTTTGCTTGCACTGTTTCTTGTTTCTTGTTTCCTGTTTCCTGTTCAGGCCGCCGATTATCAGCCATGCACGGTGGACACTACCTGCCCGATAGGCGAATTCCTTTATGACGACGAATACACACCCATTGCCACCGCCTCCTGTGCCTTAACCACCAAAGACCCGGCCGGCGCCGATCTCCTCACCGACGAACCCATGACCGCCAACAGCGACGGCTGGTATACCTACGACTTTGACGCCACCAGCCAAGCCTTGGGGCTTTACCGCAGTCAAATGTGTTGCACCTTTGCCAGCGACTTTCTCTGCTTGGATAAATCCTTCGAGGTTATTCCCGAAACCTTCGTCGCTGGCGATATCGCTACCGCAGTCTGGGGCTACTCCGGCCGGACTCTGACCGGTTTTGGCTCATTAGTCGCTGACGTTTGGAATTATTCCAGCCGCTCCCTCACCTCCTTTGGCACACTGGTGACTAGTGTCTGGTCCAACTCCGAACGCACTCTTACCAGCCCCAACGCCGCCGACCTAGCCATGAAGGGTGACCTGACCAAACAAACCGAAAGCCTGCGCCATGAAATCCGCGATGAACTGGCCGATCTCGAAAACATCAACCTCGACTACACCGACCCGGCTCTGCTTAAACAAATCTCTCGCCAAGTCGCCGAAAACCGCGACTTGTTAGAAGTTTTAGTCAACGAACCGATTGTCAAGTCATTTATTGAGGAGGGTGAGATCCCCGATCTCTCAGCCAAGCTTAATCAAACTAAAACCGTGGTTAACGCCTTGTATGCCGGTGTCAAGCAGGCTGACTCCCGGGCTGGCCTCTTGGCTCTCAAACTGACCAAGCTCCCGGCCACCGAAGTCAGCGACGAACTCCAAAGTTTAGAAAACCTGCTCGGCGGTTCGGCCCAAACGGCTTCTCCCGACACCATCACCAGTAGTTTGGAATGGTTCAGTCAAGCCTGGGGCGGCGACTTGGTCGACAACTTGCTCCAAACCAACCAACAAGTCAGAAGCGGCCTCCACGCCGCCCGCCTCAGTGTTGAAGCCGGCCAATTTGAGGCGGCGGCTCTGGAACTTCAGCTAGCTCTGGATGCTTTCAACGACTTAAGTCAAGGCATCGGTGACGTCACCAACAGTGCCGCCGACCGCACTCTTTTTGGCAGACTTAAAGAAGTTCAAGCCCTCTCTATAGCCTTGGACCAGAACGAACAAGCCTTAGCTTCTCTCTTCTCTGACTGGAATACCGCGCCCGAGCCCGAACGCCACCGCCAACTCTCCCTGGTTAAAAAAGACGTCATCAAAGCCAACCGCCTGCCTCAAGCCGCCGACATCATCGAAGCCGCCACCAGCAAACCAGAAAACAAAGATAAAAATCAGGCTTTAAGTTTGCAGGCAGTCACCACCTTAAACCGTCTCCTCCTGGCCAAAATGGCCGGTCAGCCCCTTAAAGGCCTCTGGCTGGAAGAAGGCAGTATCGTCTTTAAAATCCTGATTACTAACCCGTCCGACCGTATTAGCCAAACCGTTCCCGTCAATTATCTCCTCCCCCGGGAAGTTAAACCGGAAGCGATCATGGTCACTCCACCCGGTATCACCGTCGAGTACAACCCCGACGAAGACGCCCTCTACGCTAAAGGCGAATTTGACCTCTTACCTGGGGAGACCAAAACCTTTGCCATTGAGGTCACCGATGTCTGGACCATTGACCCCAACGAAATTGCCAGCTTGCGCAGCCAAGCCGAAGAATTGATGAAACCGCTGGTCAAGACCGCCTTCTACGGCCAGGGTACCACCATTAAATCGGACATCGACGTTACCCTCAACAAACTCCAAGCCATCTCCAACAATGGTGTCACCCCCGAAGCCCGGATTAAAAACTACCGCGAAGCTCAGATCGAATTGGCCGGCGTTCGCGACAAACTCGATAAACTCAAAGATTTAGTGGCTCAAGCCGGTTCTTCCGGCACCATCTTCGGCTTTATTGGCGGTGTCCAGGCAGTGGCGGTTTGGGGGATTATTATTATCTTTATTGCCGGCTTTGTCTTCTTAACCCTGTATATGCGTAGTTTAAGAATTCATGACGCTCGCCCGGCTTCAACCGCCGCCGTCAGCAAACTCCCCCACCTCAGCCTGCCGATCTTTAATCCGGCCAAGGCTCTTAAAGACACCCCCCGGCCCCGCGCCCCCCGAAAAAGCGTTCTAGGTAGCGGCCGTCTGGCCATCAGTGTCAGCCTGACTCCGGAGAATCTCAAAGCCACCCGCCTCTTCTTACTTTTAGTCGGAGTTTTAAGTTCCACCATCTTGATCATCATCGTCTTAACCTCGGTCATCGGCCGGACTCGACCTAATCTCTTAAGCCCTTCTAACCAACTGGCTGCAGTCGCCGTTCTTGAGGCTAGCCTGACTCCCCCCTTAGCCCCGCCGCCACCTACCCTAGAGGCCGCCACCTCCAACTCTACCCTGGCTCTTTTGGCTCCGCCCGACGATGACACGCCGGTTAACCTCCGGGCCGAGCCCGACACCGCCGCCCCCCTGATCCAAAAACTCTCCGCCCCGCTCTCCCTAACCGTCCTCTCTCTCGAAGAACCTTGGGCTGAAGTTGAAGTTATCGTCGACGGCCAAACTCTCACTGGTTACCTCCACACCGACTACCTGGAATTTGTCTCGCCCTAGTATACTAAGCTCATGCCGCGTCGCCCTAAAGCTAAATCCAGAACTCGCCCGGAAACCACCCTCTTTTTAAATCTCTCCGTTGATGGTCGGATCACCTCCCACGACTCCGACATTTTTGACCCCGACAAACACTGGAAGCAGACCCCCGGTATCCGGGCCATCCTCCAACAATTCTACGAGTTTCAAGGCAAAGACCTAACCGCTTTAACCACCGGCAGTACCATGGCAGCCTTAGGCATCAACACCCGCCGCGGCACCCCCCACCCCGAACCGGTCAAACTAGTGGTCCTCGACCCGGATGTCGACCTCACCTCTCAGGGCCTTGACTATCTATCCCAAAATGTTCAAAAGCTATTTCTCATCTGTCTCAACACCCATCCAATATTAAGCCATCCACCAGTCGCCAGTCACCAGTCGCTAACCACTATTTCCTACCCCCATGAAATCGATCTCAACCACGCTTTTAACCAGCTCTACCAAAAACATCAAGTTAAACAACTCTTTATCCATTCGATTGCCCCCTTAAATGCCGATCTGATTGACGCCGGCCTCATCGACCACCTCTCGGTCATTATTTCCCCCCTCTTAGTCGGTGGTCACGGCACACCTGCCCTGCAGGACAACGACATCCTGACCATTCGTCCCCTTAAACTCATCCTGGTGAAATCCTTCTTAGATAACTATGTTAACTTGCGTTATGATGTCTTCAATGGTTGAACCTGCCCCTGTCCCACCAGCTCCGTTAGCCGCTGTCCCCGCCCCGCCCCCGCCCACGCCGGCGCCGCCAAAATCTAATGCCAAACTCCTTTTAGTTGGTCTTCTCAGTCTGATTGGTCTGTGTCTGATCCTGGGTGCCGGCCTCGCCCTCTCCTTACGCCGGACTCCCCGATTGATCTCTATTATCCAACCGACCGCCGCCCCCGTCCCCACCGGACTCAGCCTTAACCTCACTCCTGGCCCCAGTCCCATTCAATTCACTCTCCCCCCCGATTTTACTTGGCAAGAAAGTTCACCCAGCGGCTTCAATCTGGTCTATCTCAACCAAGCCCCCGTTAGTCTTCCCGGTACCGCCTATATCGCTACCTTAACTACCACCAATCCCGAGGCCTTAGCCACCCTCCTCAGTCAAGCTGACAGCCTAGACAGCTACTTTAACTATGACCCGGCCATCGCCACTTATGGTTCCACCCACCTTGACCAATGGCAGCTTGACCCCGACTCCGGTGATGGACCATTCGGTTCCACCGCCGGGGTCATCCTCAACGAAAACGGCGTCATCCAAATAATCAATTGGGGTTACGCTGCTTCTTGGGATCTTTTCGACCATGATAGTCTCAACCCACCCCAGTGCCCGTGTACCCTGACGCTCCATTTGTTTTACTCCCGCCCGCAAACCGCCGCCTCCCTCGCGACGCTGCCTACCCCCACCCCGCTGCCAGCTGATTGAAACTCCAGTGCCACAGGACGGCTGTTGCCCACCCCGCCCACCCTAACCGTTCCCTTACCCCCCACCATAGGACAAATAGGCTGATTAGATGCATTGACCCGGTTAAGACTAACCGCCACCAAAAAACCGCCAAATTGCCGTATTGGGCGGCGTTGATCAGATATAGGAACGCCTCCGACGCCGCCAATAGCCCGCCACAAAGGAGGATCATCTTCGCTTGCGCCCCTCTAGTATTGGTCCTGACTACCAACCAGACTATCCCCAACTTGGTCGTTTCCTCAATCAAGGCCGGATACGGCAGCCACAGTTCCACCGGCCATAAGAGCAAAGGTAAGCTTAAGGCCAAGAGCGGTACTCCCGCCCGCTTGAAAGTCGGCTGCTCATTGGTCACTTCCATACTCCCATCATACGGCAATTTCGATCCGAGTTTTGAGTTTTGAGTTTTGAGTTAAAAATTGTGAGTACCCCCTCTCCCTATAGTCTATTCAGTCTCAAACTGAGTCCTAAAACCTATATTATCATCATGTAGGTCAACCTATATTTATTTTAAGCCTCCTAATCCATGAAAAAGGCTCGGCCACCTTCCAGATTAACTCTGCCCTTGGCTTCGGTCTGACTCCCTTGATTCTCCCGGCCCGACTAATAATAGTATCCGGCTTTTCCAGAGTATTTCCAATTTTAGCTGTACCTCGAACTTCATCTCTGTCAGCGGGTTCCACTTCCACCCGAAATATTAACGAAATCAAATCGGGGCAAAACGCGTGAAAAAGCCAAAGCCTCCCCCACCGCCACCACCACTTGCCAAATCCGGTCATTATTAGCTTCATCCCGGTTCCAACTCTCTAGATCATTTTTACTACTAATTTACCGGTTTTTACCATAAGGCTCAAAAAATGGCCCTTTCGCCCAAGATCTTTACCACTTTTTCACCCTAACTTGACCCAAAACCAAGCTTTAGTCGCACCTCAATCTTGACTCATAAGTCTATTTTAAAAATATTAACCCATATTAAACAATAATATGCTTTATTCTTGCTTGAAAATCTAGACTCCACTGCCTTACCCCGGTGACTTTTTTGGTTTTGAAACCAAGCCCCTGTTTCTGTCCTTACTTCACCCCATCGATAGATTCCAATACTCTAACTGCCCCTTCAGCCAAGACTAAAACCTAAAATGTCTTAATTTCAATACCAATTTCCGATCAAAAGTTTAAATCCTTTTGAAATCATCAGCTTTTAGCAAAAAGGCTCAACGACTGACTCCCCCACCTGGTCACTATTATCGCAGCCATAATCCATTATTTAACCTGAAAAAGTTAACCCGAAGAAACACCATATATACCCTATAGACATAGAATCAAAGACGTTAACCGTTGATCCCCCCTTTTCCAGGTAAAGACTCTTCCCGTTGACTGGACCAACTCTCCCCCACCCGTTCACAAAAAGTTTCCAAAACCCCTACCGCTCTTTTTTAAGCCCGTTCCGCTTCAGAATAGATAAACAACTCGATATCTTTCTGATAATGAAAGATTTCCTCTGGTTTAAAAATTAAATCCCTTTCTTTATCGGCCATAGCCACACTATCGGAGGCATGAATCAGGTTCAACTGTTGACTCATCCCCAAGTCTCCCCGGATTGATCCGGCCTCGGCCGCCCGAGATTTGGTAATCCCCGTCAGTTTGCGGACGGCATCCACACACTCGATCCCTTCCCACAACATAGCCACGACCGGTGACTTCTGCATAAAGCTCTTTAGTTGAGGGAAAAACGGCTTATCTTTGTGATGCGCGTACCATTCGTCCAACAAGGTATCATTCAAATAAGTCATCTTCATGGCCGCCAACTTTAAACCCTTTTGTTCAAACCGGGAAATAATCTCCCCTACCAAACCTCGCTGCAAGCCATCCGGCTTGATCAAAACCACTGCTTGTTCTAAATTCATAGGTCGCTTTTATTGTATCTCAGCCATCGCTTTGTCGCCAGCACCACCGTTATTTCAAGTAAGTGAGAAAAGGCTGCTCGTCTTTAAACGGTCCGACGATGGCTAAATTCAGTCGTTCCGGGCGGATAATTTCCCTGGCTAATGCCACCACTTGATCCAAACTCACCCCCCGAATTTTGGCCATAACCTCAACGACCGTCGTCACCTCATCTTCTAAAAGCCACTTGCGCACCATCATATTTGCCATATTGGCGCTGTCTTCCAGGTCCAAACTCATCTTCCCCACCAGATACTCCTGAGCCCTTTTAAGTTCGGCCTCGGTCAATTGACCAGCTACCTTGACTTTAGCCAATTCGGCCAGGGTCACCGTCAAAGCCTCACCGATCTTGCCGATAGCCACCCCCTCCAAAGCGTAGAGCGCCCCGGTTTCCTGATATAGATCGTTTGACGCATAGGCATAATAAGCCAGCCCTCGTTTTTCCCGGATCTCGTTGAATAATCGGGAACTGGAATTACCGCCCAGGATCGTAGTCAACACCGCTAAAGCATAGCGTCGCTGATCGGTCCAGCCGATAGCCGGATAACCCAGGTAGAAATGGGCTTGCTCTGTTTTTTTATAATAAACCGTTAATCTGGGCTGAGTCTGTTTACTAAGACCTACCGCTTTCACCCCACCCCCGGCTCTCATTTCCCCTTTTTTGAAATAGTTTTCAACTTCAGTTTTGAGTTTTGCGTTTTGCGTTGTGATATTGCCTACCACCCCGACTACCACATTGGCCGGGTGATACCAAGTTTGGTAATGCCGTTTAAAATCAACCAGATTCAAACCCTTAACCGTCTGTTTATACCCAGCTGTATCCATGGCTAAAGGGGACCCGGCATAAACCAACTCGTCAAACAAATTCGCCACTTTTACCTGCGGTTCGTCCTCATACATGTTGATCTCTTCAATGATTACCCCTCGCTCTCGTTCGATATCATCAGGATCTAACTTTGGCGTTAAAAGTAAATCGCTGACCACATCCAAAGCCAACTCCCGCCGCTCGGCGGCGACCTTGACCCAATATCCGGTGTACTCTTTGCTGGTAAAGGCGTTATGTTTGCCTCCCACGCTATCAATCGCCTCAGCCACCGCCATGGGCGTTGGATAATGCTTCGTCCCCTTAAACGGCAGGTGCTCCAAAAAATGGGAAATGCCGGCTTGTTCGGCTGTCTCAAAGCGGCTACCGACCCCAACCATCGCCAGAACCGTCACGCTGTTAATCCCCGCCATCGGTACGGTCATCACTCTCATGCCTGAATCTAAATTCACCACTTGGGGTTTTGCCACTTTAGTCATGGCCGCTATTGTACCTTAAAGCTGTACCTGACCCAAGCCGGAACTGGTTTCCACTCTCACCTTAATCGGCAACCAACTCAAACCGAAAACCTCACCCTCAGTCTCCCGACCCGTCCAGGCTATTGGCCTGGATACATAAATCATCCCCCGGCGATGACTGATCTTGACTGTCCCCGCAATCTCTAGGCTTACTTGGGCCCGGGCCCAACTCTTGGCCAGCTGATTCATGGCCACCAGTCGTTGCCACGACCATTGCCAAGCCCAAACCCCTGTCTGGGCCCCGAGATAAACCAAGCCTAAACCTATGACTGAGAGCCACCCCAGCTCTCTAAAGCCAGTTTTGGTTAAGAGATTGTAAACTACTCGCTCTCGGGTCAGTTCAGCCAGGTTCATTAAGTAAGGTTCTTGATTCGGTCTGACTTGAAGTTTCTGACTTAAATCAAGTTTCAAGCCCCAGTGTAGTCGCTGCCGCCCCGACTGCTGCCGGCTTAACCCTTGATAAACCAAACCGACAGTTAATAACACCACTACCGCCAGGATCAGGCCAATCAGGCGGACTTCGGCTACAGGCCAATGGCTGAGTTTTATTGCTTTCATCTTTGGCATTAAGATAACTAATTATTTTTTGCCTGGCAATACGCCGTCATTGTGTCGATGATCGCTGTCCTTATCTTAAAACGGCGCTGTCGTTAGGTAAAGACGAATATAACCCGTAAAATGGCTTGCTATTCAACCTGATATATTTTCATTTAGGCTTAAATAAGACTGATATTTACCCTTATTACCCCCCTTAAAAACCCCATCATTTATTTCGATTTGCTTAAATTTAATAATTAGCAATTAATATAATTGATTGTCAGAATGTCTGGTATTTTTATATCATTCTTATCTATCGCTTGCCAGAGAGTCATCTATCCTGGCATTCAATAGTCGCCAGTGCCTCTAGTTTTATAGTATATTACTATAAATCTATACCCCCTTTTAGTAACCTGTTGCGGCAAGCCTGCTTTACTCAGGTTTAAGCCTGTGACTCTCACTTCAATTCTTTACCCGAGTGGTTCAATTGCCAACTTTGTTTATATCAATCTTTAGCCTCTCGCGCTAGTTTGACTTAAGCTAAAATCAGCACTATTAATAGCATGCTGCTTGCCATTATCATTCAAATATAATATCTGCGATGACTGATTGTTTCTGATCTAACCAGAACTTAACCGAAAACATCCGCCTCGACTTTTCCCTCTGTTCTTGACTTATAACCATCTGGACCCAGGCATATTATTCGCTTCATCATTACTGACCCATCCTGCTCGCTTCGGCCGATCCTTTACCCTGGAGCACCTGAATTTCTCTCCATGCCTTGCTCCCGCTCCCGTCACCTTTATTACCTCTCCAGAGGTGGTCAAAGCACCAAAATTCACCTTCCTGGCCTTATATATAGTCAAAATCATGGCCTTTAATACCTTGATGGTATAAGCCATTTCTCTTTACCCCCTCACTCATCACTCCCCTAATGCAAGTGATAATCTTTCACTCGAGCTCGGATCTCAAAACGCATCCAAAATATAGATTGATTCATCATGTATATATTCAATAAACGCAAAACCTCACCGCTCACTCCCAAACCCCCTTTTTGCCTTTACTCCGCTTAACCTCGCTTTTATGACCCCAGATACCTGAACTTGCCTAATCTTTAGCTATTCTCCCATGGTGACTGGGCAACTCTGGCGCTTCATCGTCTAACCTTGCCTCCCAGAGGCCATCTGGTTTAGGGTGACTTTTCATTTCCTCTGCTTCACCGCCGTCCCACCTCAAGGAGGGCTTGTCTAAGGCCTTTAAATCGGTCAGTTTCATGTCAATCTGACTCTTTGATCTGCTGATGTCTGACCCTACCGACAACCTCAACGAAGTCAATCAGGCTTAAGTTGACTTTTTGGCCGGTCTAATCACTTTTAACATACCCCCGTTAGTGCCCCTGTTCCTTCGATTTTCCTATCACCCCGTCACTATGATTGCCTCGACCTTAACCTTTCCCCCACTTTTTGACCAGCGTCAGCGTTTGTTTGTCTAATGACGTACAATTTATGCAAAAATATCTCTATGGTAAAGATTATATATAGGTCCTGAAATACATGACGCACAATTAATCATTCTTTTGACTTTCAATCGTTAACTGCCGGCCGTCACTGCTGACCGTGATTTGCCCGTTTAAATCTGTCCGCCAAATTAGACTCCCGTGAGCTTTCAACCGATCCAAAACGGTTGCTTGCGGGTGACCGTAAGTATTTTTCTCCCCCACTTCCACAATCGCTATTTTCGGCTCGATCGCTGCCAGCAACTCCTCACTAGTGGATGTTTTCGAGCCATGATGAGCCACCTTGAGAATTTCGGCTTGACTCAGACCAACCTTAACCAGTTCTTTCTCCTCGTTAAGGCTAATATCTCCGGTCAGCAACGCCTCTATTTCCCTAAAAGCCACCCACAAGACCACCGACCGCTGGTTGACTTCATTGCGCCCCCCCGTTTGCTTAGCTCCTAGTACCGTTTGATCCATATAGGCTGGATTTTGATACCATTGAGCCAAAATGGCTTCATCTTTTTGCGGGGCTAAGACTGTCAGTTTGATTTCCCCCAAAGCCAACTCCATTCCCCGGTCGGCAATCAGTAGATCCGCGCGCGATTGCCGCACTCCCTCAAGAAACTGGTTAAAAATTTCCGTTTCTTTTCCCGCGTCCGATACCAGAACGGTCTCAATTTGATAGCGTTTGAGCACTGGTACTAAACCGGCGATATGATCCAATTCCGGATGCGTGGCCACCACCAGTTCGATTCGCTTATCCCAAAACGGCATCGTTTGGCCTAAACAAGCCAGCAATTTATTGGCTGACGGCCCGCCATCAACTAGTACTTGATTGAACCCTTGGGTGATCAAGGTTGCGTCACCTTGGCCGACATCGCAAGCAATTAACTTAAAATCATCGGTCGGCCACTCAAAAACTACCAAACTGACCGCCGCCAAAGCCAGACCTATCCCCCACCAGATTAATCGCTGCCCCGTCATGTGGTTAAGCATATCACGCTTCGATTATTAGTCCTTGGTTCTAGCACTGCCCTTCCACCACCAACCAAACAGCAGCAACCAGTAACCACTCACCCAATACCAATTAAGATTGGGCAAGGTGACACTGGCCAACGGCCAAGCCGCCGTGGTCTCGACAGCTGTCACAAACCACCATAATAACGGGTAGCTCAAATAGGCTAAAGCTTGAGCCGCGGCTGGCCAGATAAAACTCAATAGCCCCACCCCTCCACCCAACATCATTAGCGGCGGCACGGTCCACAATACCAAGAGGTTGGTTAATGGTGCCACCAGAGACAGACGCTGGAAGAAAAGGCCGATCAACGGCAAAGTCGCTAAGGTTGCCGCCCCGGTGGTCACCATATCCTTCTGGATCACTCGCCACCAAGGGGGAATCAGTTTACCTGACCACCGCTCGATCACTCGAGCCAGACTGGGTCCTCCACCCATGATCCCGGCGGTGGCCGCCAAAGACAACCAAAAAGCAATCGAGAAGACCAGCCACGGCCAGATTATCAACATCAATAATCCCGTTAAAGCTAAGCTATAACCGGGTAAATACAATCGACCCAGCTGCTGTGACCAGATCAACATCGCCCCCATGATCCCGGCTCTGATTACCGGTGGCGTGGCTCCCGCCAACACCACATAAATCACAATCCCCAGCAGCGCTAACCATAAAGCCTGACGCCGCTTGACTACCAACACTAAGCCGGCGACCAAAGCGCCGGCGACCACGCTGATGTTGTAGCCTGATGCGGCCACAATGTGGACTGTTCCCGTCGTGATTAGCGCGGCATACCAGTCTGGCGGAAATTGACTTTGTTTACCCAAAACAATCCCAGACAAGAGACTGTTGTAGGGTTCAGCCAAATATGCCTGATACGCCTCTATCAACTGATTCCTGATATCCTCCAACCAGCGAATTAATCCCCACCAGTTACCTGGTTCCGTTAACTGGGTCACCGCCAACACCTCGACTACCTGAAGGTAAAACCGCCCAGTCTCCCCTTGTCGCCAAACAGCCTTAAAGCGCCAGCGATCGCCGGCGGCTAATTGAGCCACTCTTTGGCTTTGAGCGATTTTAGGATTGACTCTAGCCGTCCAGGCTTGAAAAGGTAGGCTCAGGTAAGTCTGGTAGCGGCTGGGCGACTCAAAGATAACTGACTCCGCCACCAAGTCACCCCCGATGACTCGGCTTTTGCCGATTTGCTGCCACCACTGGTAACTGCGCCAACCTAACAAACTTAAAAGGATCACAAGATAAACTAAGAGATCAACCTTCCCCACCATAAACTTAGTAAACACTGATTTTGCCTTCATTCTTCTCAATCACATCCTGGGGCAGCTTAGCTTTACTGACCAACTCTTCCAGGGAAGCGTAGGGCCGGTTAGCCACAATCGCCTCAGCCCTAACTGCCCCGATACCCCACAAACTATCCAACTGGCTCAAGCTGGCGCTATTCACATTAACCAAGCCGCCCCCGGTCCCTCCCGTCACTTCATCACTCTGCCCCAGGACTTGACTCGTCTCCTGGCCGGCCAGCGGTAAGTAAATCTTTTGACCGTCCTTGACCACTTCAGCCTGGTTTAAGACTCGACTGATCCAAGCCGTATCTGCCTCAGCCGTCAAACCGCCGGCTAAAGCCACAGCCTCAGCCACCCTAGCGCCCTCATTTAACTGATAGACTCCGGGTTTAACCACCGCCCCACCGACATCAACCACGATTTGCCTAACTTGGCCTTGCGGTAATTCCGCTTGATTGGAAACCACCACTTGATCTTTCTGCTTTTCCTGCAGCATTGTGGCAAGTCCTAGGACCATTAAAAATATTCCCGCCGCTCCCAAACCGACTACCAGCTTATTTCTCGCCATAAATGCCGCAATTGGTTCCATACTATTAACCTACGAGACTCTGATGACCTTGGTCAATACAAAGCTTAGTTGGTTGCATCAGCCCAAAATAAATATAACCTCCACTTTAACCTTGAATCTGGCAGCTTCCCCTCAACGATTGCTACACTTTTCTTAACACTGGGATTAGTTCATTGCCAACTTCACTTCAGCTGCACCAATCTGATCTCTTTTGAACTCTAGTCAACCACGAAGTTAACCAAGCCTTGACGCTTAGGCGTTGGCTGGATTACCACCGTCCGCTGAATCGTTTTGCCTTCCAGCCACCTCCTCACCTTTACCTCCTCCTTGGCTCTGGCGGACAAGGATGACTCATCCCATTGGCTTTGGGGTGGCAAGGCTAGGGTCGCCCGCAGTTTACCATTGACTTGCACTACTACCACTAAGTCTTTAGCCTTGATAATTTGCTCATCAGCCTGGGGAAAACTTTGCCGATGCACTGATTCAACTCGGCCAGACCCAGCCAGCCGCTGATACCATTCCTCAGCCATAAACGGAGCCAGTGGTGCTAATAACTTGACTACCCCTAGTTTCTCCGATCGTCCCATTTTTCCGGACGCCTTCCAGACATTGACCAATTCCATCAAAGCGGCGATGGCCGTATTAAACCGAAAATGAGCCAAGTCCTGATCTACTTTTATGATCGTTTCCATCAGTTTGCTGTTCAATGCCTCGTTGGTCTCCGTTTCCTCCGGCTCGGCTGCCAACAACTGCCACAACCTATCTAAAAACCGCTTCATGCCCCGGATGCCGGTATCCTTAAAATCACCCCCCTGGTCATATGGCCCCAAGAACATCAAATACAAGCGCAAAGCATCCACTCCATACCGACTCATATACTCGTCCGGGATAACCACGTTACCTCTCGACTTACTCATCTTGGCCCCCTCTTTGATGATCAAACCATGACCGTAAAGAAACGGAAACGGCTCCGGTTTGTCCTTAAACGGCAACAGCTCTTGATCACTCAAAAACTTCCACACGAATCTGGAGTAAAGTAAGTGCAACACCGCGTGTTCGGCACCGCCGATATAGGCATCCACCGGCAACCATTTCTTCATTATTTCCAGGTTAAACGGCTGCTCTTGGCCGTGCCATTCCGGCGTTTGTAAATTTGGATATGCCAAAAAGTACCACGAACTATCCAAAAATGTATCACACACATCCGTTTCCCGCTTGGCTTTCCCCCCACACACCGGGCATTTGGTATACAACCACTCCTCCGGTGCGTTATCCAGTGGCCCCCTACCGTCTCCCTTTGGTTGCCAATCGACCAGATCTGGTAGTCTGATCGGCAATTCCACCTCAGGCACCGCCTGCCAACCACACTTGGGACACTCTACCATTGGTATCGGCGCTCCCCAATACCTTTGTCTCGAGATCAACCAGTCCCTCAGGTGATAGTTGAACACCCGCTCTCCCCAACCCTTGGCTTCATGATGAACCATCATCTTTTCAATCGCCTCATTTATCTCCAAACCATTGAGAAAGTCAGAGTTTATCATCTGCCCCTCTTTTTCTTGAACCTGACTTTCCTTGGTGATAGCCGACTTATCGCCATCACTGCCCACCACCACCCGTATCACCGGCAACTTCTTTTCTTGAGCAAACTGAAAATCTCTTAGATCGTGACCCGGCACCCCCACCACTGCCCCGGTGCCTACCTGACCCAAGACAAAATCCGAGATATAGATGGGTATGCGGTAATCATTTAACCGGTTTAAAGCATAACAACCGGTAAATACCCCGGTCTTGGCTCGACCTTCGGTAATCCGTTCATTTTCGGTCTTAGCCATTGCCTGGACCACATACTTCTCGATCTCTTTTCTTTCTCTAGGACTAACCTTAGCAGCAATCTCGCCTACCAGCTGATGCTCCGGCCCTATCACCACGAAGGTGGCGCCAAAATTAGTATCCGGCCTGGTGGTAAAGCAGACCACCTCTAATTCCTGTCGTCCCTCATTGATCCTTGTTCCTTGCTCATTGACGATGGGGTAATGGATATTTATCCCCGCCTTCCGACCGATCCACTGCCGCTGGGCGGTTTTAATTTTCTTAGGCCATTTCAAGCCTTCAATCTCCTCCAAGAGTCTGTCGGCGTAAGCCGTAATCTTAAAAAACCACTGGGGCAGTTCCTTAAAAGTGGTCTGACTTTTACAGCGTTCGCAGATGCCCCCAACCACTTGCTCATCGGCTAAGACTGTTTTACAGGAAGGACACCAATTAACCCTAGCTGTTTTCCGATAAGCCAAACTCCGCTTGAACATTTGGATAAATAACCACTGGGTCCACTTGTAATACTCCGGGTGGTATGTTTCCAGCCGGTTATCCCAGGCAAAACCATTGCCGATATTGGACAATTGCTCATAAAACCGCGCCTCGCTCACCTTGGCTTGCTCTTTAGGGTGCTTGCCGATCTTAATCGCGTAATTCTCCGAATGGATGCCAAACCCATCCAAGCCGATGGGCTCAAAGACATTAAACCCTTTCATCCTCATATAGCGGCCGTAAATATCCGCCCCGGTAAAAGCGTAGACATTGCCCACATGCAATCCTTCCGCCGAAGGGTAGGGAAACATCATTAGGTTATAAAACGGCTTGGCAGCACTTTTTAGCGAGGGCTGGTAAATCTTCTCCTTCGCCCACCACTCCCGCCACTTCCTCTCAATCGGCGCATGATCATACTTCCCTATCTCAGCCATACCTGAGATTATAATATATACACCACCAGAATTTAATCTGAGAAGTAATTCGTTCAGCGTTAATCCACCAACCACCTTCTCTTAAGCCCCAGCTCCCTTACCACGCTCAGCTTCACTAGCAGCCACATCGAGTTTTTTTTCAGCTAATTCTTCAGCTCTGCCAGGTGGTGCTATTCTATCAGCATGTTTTCCAGTTTCGGTAAATGCTTTATACTCTTCTTTCGTCATTGGTGCCTCATCAGATTCTTGTGGTTGTACCATACACCCTCACCCCCTACCTAAAGCAATATCACGCGCCCTTCTTTTTATCGCCTCCAGATCAACTTGAGACGGTTGCGCCAAACATGCGTTAACCTTATTATTAACTTCCGTTATCACCTCAGGACGACCTTCTCTACCAGTTATTTGATCTCCCCATTTGTTAATCTCTTCCCAATTAATCGGATGGCGACCATTAAGTCCTTTGATATCAGGTCTAACCGGGGCGGCCACTTGGCTTGAATTAGGCTCTTGCTGAATTGGTAATTTCACTTCTTAAGTATCACTAGATTCTGGCATAAACTCACCTCGTTCTACGCTTATACCCTTGCCTCCAACCCTATTATCCGGCTTCAACTTAAAGAATTTCAATTCATCACCATGGTGTCATCATAAACCTTAACTCTTTATGTCTTTATCTATCAAATCGCGTAAAAAAACCGCCTTTGGGACTCTCTTCGCCTGAGCTCTTTCTTCTAAGTGAGCCATTTGCGCCGCTGTCAAATAAAAAGTAAATCGAGTATCAGTCTTACCCCCGACGTAATTTAAAAATCTTCCGATAATCTCAGATAACGAATCCATATTGTATCGTTCACATATGACCCGATCCTCATTACAGCTACTAATTAATGCCGGTGGATCACCGATCAGATGAAGTAGTAGGACCATTTTATTACGATGGAGGGCTAATGATATTTCATATCCGACACTAATTGATGGAAAGCTACCTTCGACGACCACACAATCACACTCGGTAATCCACTTCTCTAGCTGTTTATGAAAAGCCAATCGTTCTTCACGCGTCTCTAAACGAATTTGCGATTCAGTTTGATTCAACACATGATCAGCTAAGACTTCACTACCCTGTTTTTCTAATTCTGAGACTATCGCTCGATAATGCGTCAAATACTGCTTCTTGCCCGCAATCGAGGCCGTAAAATAGACTCTCATATAGTTATTGTACTCCTCCTCCCCATCCTCTTTCTTCATCATCCCTCCACATTCAGCCTTTAGACTGATGTCAGACTGGTTCGCTAGTGGACGCTCAAGACAATCTTCAACTCATGAATTTTTAAGGTTGTCAGTCAGGAACATCCACTCCGGACCGGTTTTCTATTCTCCCCAAAACCACCACATCAACCGCCAGTCGTTCAAATCAACCAGGCAGCCACCGGCTACGGACATCAAGCAATATTCGGTCCCGAAGTGGTTAAGCATCAACCGCCAATCGATAAAATCCATATCCCCGTCATGATCCAAATCCACCATGGTTATCGCCGGCCGGGCATAATAATTTATCTCCCCCTCCAGAATCCGCTGGGATACCGGATTAAAATAGACCGCCTTGAGTTCCCGCATGATACTGCTGGCAGTCGACCGATACCAATTTTGATACAAACATCCTTGAGGTAGGTCACTGCCGGCCAACCCCTCCCAGGCAGCCACCGGCCCTGGCTGGGGACTGCAATTGCGTTGGATCCCTCCCAAAGGCCCCTGGCCAAAGATGACGTACTCGTCCACCAGGTGACCTAAAACATGCCCCAACTCATGCACAAACACCGCCGGACCCTGCTGGCCGTTATAAGCCGTCACCACCGAAGTCGCCGAGCCGCCGTAATTGGGATTATTAACGATCACCACCACCACATCAGCCGGCGCCCCGGCACTATTCACCGCCTGCCACACTTTAGCTTCATCACACAAGATCAACCGGGGATTGGCGGGCAAGTATTGGCAACCCAAATCGATCTGATTATTAATCCGGTGGAACACCAGTTGATAACTTCTTGAGGCAAATGGTTCATACTTAACTAATTCATTGCTAAAACGCTGACTGTCACTCTGAAACTGCTGGTCAGTGTCATAACCTGCCCCAATGAAAGTCAGATCAACCGTTTGCTCCGCCACCGGCAAAGCCCCAGCCGGTGCCAAGACTACCTCCCCGCTCCGCAATAACTGCTCCAAGCGGACTTGATTCGCCCCTTTGGTCTCAAAGTCCTTGGCTGGCTCGACTACCGCCACCTTCTCCAGTGGCCACCGCCCCCGGCTCTCTCCACTCATTGTCTCGACCGCCACCTCCGTGGCCTGAGTTAAGTCGGGTAACACCACCACCAGTCGTCCCTCGCTCGGGTTATAAGGCACGATCGTTTCTCCCTCCAGCGGGGGGGGGTCCAGAATCGCCTCCACTATCCCCACCTTTAAGCCATAAAGTTTGGCGCCGCTGGCATCCAGTAACAAAACCAAATGACTCCCGTCTTTGGCTGGAAAAGTGGGATAACCCTGTAACCGCCTCAAACCTGCCAACCGCCATGGATCCTGATGTTTAGGTCCATAAACCAGGGTGGCTTCGATCACTCCTTGAGGCGTATCGACTTTCTCTGCCTGGAGCGCCTCATCCGCCGTCAACCAGCTTTCGGCTGCCGGCGCCTCCTCGAGCGGCCGGGAGCGAATCCGCCGATCAGTCACTCGATACCCCCAAGCCAGCATGGCCAATAAGGCCGTCGCCGCGACCACTAGACTCAATCCCATCCATGACCGGTATCGCTGTCTCATCTCCCTCATTCCACCATAAATACCCTAAATTTGCTACTTGATCTAAAGTCAGACTATATCTATAGTAGTACCCGATGGCCTACACCTTACCCAAACTACCCTATCCCTATAACGCTCTCGAACCCCACCTTGATGCCGCCACCATGGACATTCACCACACTAAGCATCACCAGACTTATGTCGATAAACTCAACGCCGCCTTGGAGAAATATCCTGAGCTTCAAGCCCAAGCCGTCGAATCCCTTCTCAAAAACCTCGATACTCTTCCTGAAGCCATCCGCACTCCGGTCAGAAATCATGGCGGTGGCCACACCAATCATACCCTCTTCTGGACTAGCCTCACTCCTACTCAAGATTTGACACCTACTAGCGACCTGCTTCAAGCCCTTCATACTGCGTTTGGCAGCTTTGATCAATTTAAGCAGCAATTCTCCGATGCCGCTGCCACCCATTTTGGTTCCGGTTGGGCCTGGTTAGCCTTAGACGCCAGCCAAACTTTAAAGATCTACTCTCTCCCCAACCAGGACTCTCCTCTTAGCCAAGGTCACCAACCGCTATTTGGCCTCGACGTTTGGGAACACGCCTACTATCTTAAATACCAGAACCGCCGCCCCGACTATATCGCCGCCATCTGGCACTGCCTTAATTGGCCCGAAATCGGCAAGCGTTTCCAAGCTAAGGTATAATCAACGGTATAATGACTCGTTCTCTTATCACCGTTGTTAGTTTGGGCTTAATCCTAGCCGGTTGTACCGCCCCTGCTTCGCCCCCGGCCGAACCAACCGCCGCCCCTACTCAAGTCCTAAAGCCTCTGTCCACCGCCTCAGCCGATATCACTACCCAAATTTATAGCCTGGACGAAGTGGCTAAGCACCACACTCCCCAAGACTGCTGGTTAGTTATCCGGGGTAAAGTTTATGACGTCTCCGGCTTTGGCGAAGCCGGCCATCCGGGAAAAGTCGCCATCTACCAAGGCTGCGGCACTGATGCCACTACTCTCTTCGAAACCCGACCCATGGGTTCGGGCACGCCTCACTCCGCTAATGCCAGAACAAAACTTGACGGTTTCTACCTAGGTGATCTGGCCCAATAAGTTTCAAACTTCTCGATTCGACGCTTGATATACCAGATATAAGGATCAGCTTCCGGCCTTTGTCGGTCGATCAGTTTCATCGCTTCCTCGGCCGAATAACCCAAGCCAATCAGAATGGCTGCTGCCATGGCTATGCTCCGGTGCCGGCCGAATTTGCAGTAAACCAGCACCTTTCCACCCCGGTCCATTATCCTCAAGGCGACCGCCACCCCTTTGGCCAAAGTCCTCATCGGTATCGGTAGTAAAAAGAAATCAAAAGTGGCTAATCTAAGATATCCCAGGCGCGTCGCCTGATATTCTTTGGCTTTGGTTTCATGCAGCATGGAGATCACCAGGGTGATTCCCAACTGCTGCAGCTGTTTCAGCTCTGACTTATCCGGTTTTGACCCTAAATACAGGTTTTCCCTGACTGCCGCAATATCCATATCCCCATTATGACATAAACTCTTTAGCTGACAGGTATTTATATATTACTTATGATTTATATAGTTATCGATACGAATATAATACTGATATTAAATATCATAAAGATATTTAACATAATGTAATAATGCAAACTAAATCTTAAGAACTCAGCCTGTCCAGCCAATTGTCCATCTTGACGACTGGAACCTAGCCAGGGCATACTGATCCCCGCTATGTTAAATCGTCTCGCCAAACTCAATCACAGCCTTATATATATAGTAGTCTTAATCTACCTCTTTCTTTTCCCCCTCTTCTTCCTCCCCTTTACCGCTAACTTTTTTGACACCAATAAACTGCTCTTAACTATAGTCATGGCTGCCCTTTGTCTCATCCTCTGGGGGGTGGACATTATCAGCCACAAGGCCTTGCGCTTGACTATTTCCCCTTTCACCCTCCCCTTAATTGTCATCGCCTTGGCCGTCTTGGCCTCCACCTTCTTCACCGCCAACAAGGTTGAAGCCTTCATGGGTCGCGGTACTTTTTTACCGGCTTTAATCCTGATCGCCGTCATTATTCCCTTTCTCATTCACGCCAAGAAATTTCTCGAACACGCCCTCTATGCCTTGATCGCCTCAGGTGTCGTCCTCAGCTTAATCAGTATCTTCCAAAGTCTAGGTTATGGTCCGTCCAAACTCTTAAACCGCATCTTTAGTCTGACTATCCCGGACACCCTAGCTTTTACCCCCGCCGGCTCTCCCCTGGCCTTGATTGTCTTTTTAGCCATTCTCATCCTGATTGCCATTATCTTGGGTATGAGCCACAAACACCTGTTTGCCCGAATCAGCCTCCTCGTCATCTCAGCCCTGATGGGTGCCAGCCTAATTCTGCTCTTAGTCTACTCCTGGCCTGGCAAAACCACTGCTCCGGTTTTCTTACCTCTGGAACACGGCTACGTCATCGCTCTGGAATCATTAAAAACTCCTCGGACCGCCCTCATCGGTTTTGGGCCAGAATCCTACGTTGTCGCTTATAACACTACCCGCCCGGCCCGCATCAACTTGACTCCTCTCTGGAATGTCCGCTTCAGCAACGGTTCCAACGAACTCTTCCAGATCATCACCACCCTGGGAGTAGTCGGTTTATTCGCTTGGGTGATCTTGACCGTGGTCAGTTTGAAAACCGCCAAGATCCCGGCCAAACAACCCCTGGGTAATGTCATCAAGTTTACCGCGCTAACCCTCCTCTTTCTCATGATCCTCGTTCCCGGTACTTATCTATACCTCTTCTTAACTCTAATTATGTTTCTGTTTTGGTCGCTCTATCTCAAGTTTTACCATCCCGATCAAGTGAAGACCATCAACGCCGCTTTGGGAGGTATTAGCTTGGTCCGCTCAGGTACCGCCGAGCCCCAAGAAAGAAACCTCTCACTGCTCCCCTTCCTCACCGCCCTACCATTATGGGTCATCGCCGGTGCCCTGCTCACTCTAACTAGCCAAGCCTACAGCGGTGAGGTCTATTTTCGGCAAGCCTTAGTCGCCTTAGCTAAAAATCAGGGTATCGAAACCTATAATCTGGAACGTCAAGCCATTACCAAGAACCCCTACGTCACTGCCTATCGCCGGGCTTATGCCGCCACCAACCTCGCTCTCGCCAACTCCATCGCTGCCAAAGAAAATCTGACCGACCAGGACCGGCAAAATGTGACCCAACTTATCCAACAAGCTATCCGGGAAGGCAAGGTGGCCGCCTCCCTCGACCAAGCCAACGCGGCCAACTGGGAAAACTTGACCACTATTTATAAAAGCCTGATCAACGTGGCTCAAAATGCCGATTCCTGGACCATCGCCGCCCTGGCTCAAGCCATTAGAAATGACCCCCTGAACCCTCGGCTTCGCTTAGACTTGGGCGGCGTCTACTATTCTTTAGGTCAATACGACCAAGCCATTCGTTTTTACCAACAAGCCGCCGAACTCAAACCCGACTGGGCTAATGCCTACTACAACCTCGCCGCCGCCCATAAGCAGAAAAAGGAACCGGCCCAAGCCTACGACTACTTGGTAGTGACCATTCGCTATCTCGACCCTACCTCCGCTGACTACGCCAAAGTCCAAGACGAGCTCAAAGTTTTAGCCGATGAATTGAACTTGGACCAAGCCGACCAAACCGTCACCTCACCGCCGCAAAGTGATTTGACTGTCCCCTCACCCGCCCTCACTCCTAATCCCACCCAAAGTGTGGCTTTACCCGAAGAAGCCGCTCTTGAAAACAACAATCAGCCGCTGCCAACCACTGCTCCCCTGGAAACTCCACCCTCCCCAACCTCAACTCCTTAAGGGAAAAGCCGTTTTTGGCCTAAATGAAACGGCCGATTTTCTCCCCACGTCTCTCAAAAATCTGCGGCCTGCTTGGTTCGACCCCGAAATTGATCCTGACTCCCCGCTTTATACTTCCCTCGGCAAATCTGACAATACTGAGGCTGCTTTAAACCTTTGCTTTGATAAAAGCTTTGTTCTTCCGCCGACCAGACAAATTCCTTACCGCAATCCTCACACCGCAGCGTCAAATCAATCATAGTTACTCGCCTCGCTATCAGGGTGGACCTGAGGGGGATCGAACCCCTTACCTCTTGCATGCCATGCAAGCGCTCTACCAGGTGAGCTACAGGCCCCTTGTCTAATCGCGCAGGTTATTATAGCGGCAACGCCGGCTTAACTTCAACCACCAGGCTTTAGCTTGACCAATTCGAACACTATTAATATTCAGACCAGCCACGTTCACTTTCACCAATCTAAAGAATTATCCCACCACATCACAACAAATATTACTCAAAAACGATGAAATATACCTTCTCTAAGGGCCAGGCCATGATTCAAATACGGCTTCATCTACCTTCTGCGGCAACTCCTGTTTCCAGTTAAACACCGGGTACCTTAAGTCATCGGGGGCATACAACAAGAAATCCGGCCGGTAGGTCATCAGTTCGGCCGGATTAGCGTTATTAGTCAAACTCCGGCCAAAACTGACTCCGCTCCAGCCGACAAACACCCCTTCCCCGTTAAAGGGGCGTAGACTCGGATCAGCTTCAAAGTTCAAGCTCTCATCGGCCACATAGATGCCTTGAGCCATCAAGGCCTCTCCCGAAATGATGATATTACCGCTGGCGATGATCATCAAGAAGCCCCTGGGCGCCACCGTCAATCGCGGCGCCTCAATCAGGACATCACCATTAACCAAGATGATATAAGCCTGGTTAGCGGCCACGTCATCACTCCCGCCCCAATCACCGATAATCAACTCCCCCTCATAAACAAAGACTCCAGGTATCCGGGCCGTGGCCGATACCCCCAGGGGTTTATTACCCGTTCCGGAAAAATCATCCGAAACCCAAGGCGTCACCGGTATATTTAAAAGTTCCCTAAACAATTCAAAATCTTCCCGCCTCTGGTTAGTCGGACCGGTCTCATAAGCCGAATGTGCCACCCAGTTAAACAGTTGACTCGGATAACCTTCGGAGAAAAAGCCGGCTCCCAGACTGGGATCAGCCAGACTCCGGTTCAAGAGGATCCCTGAATCCATGATCACTCCGCTGACTAAGGATAAAGCTTCACCGGTGGGCAAGGCGCTGGTGACGCTGACCCCACCACCTGCCTGGTTGGCCCCCACATCTCCACCTCTGGTTTGCCACCAATAAGGCCGCATCAAGTAATAATCCCTGACTATGGCCGCCCCATTGGTCATCACCTGCAAGTGATAACGACACCCTCCCGGGCAATTACAGCCATATTGGCTGGTATCTGCAATCACCAATCTCAAATCTGCCCCCTGGTCCAACAATTGCGGCTCAGCAAAGGCATAAGAGCCGTCAGCGTTAACAGTTGTCGTCACCGTCCGAGCTAAACTGCTAAATTCCACCACTGAACCAGCCCCTGGCTGGACGGGCACTCCCATGCCGTTACAAACTGCTCCCGATCCCGCCCCTAAATAAACATTACCGGAAATTAGCGACGGTTGAGGAATCGTAATTGACTGATTTACCCGGAGGCAGACATCGTTCAAGTTGACCTGGCGGGTTACTAAATTGGCGCTGACGGCAATATTGTCGCTCTGGCCGGCACTGCCCACGGCGGTGAAAAGAGCTGAGTATTCACCCAAATTATCCTGGCCGTAAGGTGCAAACTCAGCAATCGGCGGCTCATAGGTTTGACTGGCGCCTAACACCGGCGTGTTATCCAGCACTCCGGTGGCTGGACTAAAGACACCATCATGTTGTGGGTCAAATAAAGTACTAAAGCGGTTATCGACAATCAGCCGATTCCAATAATCTACCAGTTTAGCCTTAAGTTCGAAGCTACCGCCCTCGTAAACACTACTGGCCACAAGGGGTCGGGCTTGGCAGTAAGGGCGGCTGAAAAACTCGACCGAACACCTAGCCACCGGATAAGATACCGGCCGGCTGGGTAATTGGACATAACCACCCAACTGGACATTCAATAACAGTGGTCGGCTCTCCATGCCCACTGATCGATCTTGGATATAAACATCATCGTAGGCCAAAACCATGGTTCCCTCCCGTCTCGGCCCCAAGCTGGCCCGATAGGGATCGTAATAGCGCAAAGCTCGGGAACCAGCCGGACAATCAGCTGCATCTATAAACACCAGCTCCCGATGTGGCCCGGGATTACCATCATTTAGATTGCTGTCAATCATCGACAATTGGGGCTGAAATTGGCTCGTATCCACACACACGGCTTTGGGCACGTCGCAATTGGGGTAACCGGGCATCGAGGGATTACAGGGATTTTGATTATCATCGTTGTAAAGGAGAAAATAGAAATCATCTGCCGGCTCGGTAGCCCGAATATTCACCCTAATATAGTCATTAAAATCAAAGCCGTTAGGGTCATCCGGTAAACCACCGGGATTAGCCACGTTGATAATTTGGGTCGGGACTTGATGGCCATTAGGCAAGAGTTGTGGCCCTCTGGGACTGGTTAAGTAGCCACCGGCTCCCTCACAAGCATCCGGTCTGGCAGTACACGGAAACCAGTGGACGATAACATTTGCCTCGCAGGTACCGCCGTTATTGGGAATCTGCCAATTATTCAACTGGTTGGATCCCGGTGCTAAGGCCGTCGGGTTATTGGCTGTCACCGACCCCCGGTAATTATCCAAGCTGCCACCACTTAAACGGACCCTGACATCGGTGCATGGTACCGGACTATTCGGTCCTTCAAAACAGTAGCTCAACCGGGCATCATTACAAGAAGGTAATACCTGCTGGTTAACCGTGTTCCACGGCCATGACGCCAGCGGCGGCACCCATTGCACCGTAAATTGACTACCGTACTGGGGGTAATTACCGACTTGGGCTCCCCCAAATGATACCGGCCAGTTGACTCGGCCGTCATTACTCGGCATCTCCCGCCAAACCGCGGGCGCGTTATCCGAACTGGCGTCGTAAATCACTTTCTTGACGTTGACATGGCAGTTTACCGCCGGCACCGCCGAGTAATTGCAGGTTTTCAGATTCCCATTATTATCAGCGTAACCCACGCAAGCCCCGGCTCGAAAATTATTACAGACATTGGCTGCATCTAAGCAGGTTGCGCTGAATCCATAAGTTTGACAATCCACCATTCGGTCGGTGGTGCAATAGTTATGAGCCGTACAACTATAACCGGTACCGGCACAATCCAGATCACTCAGACACGGCCGGCCAAAGGGATCGTCGGTCCCGCAAGTATGAATGGTATTGAGCGTGCCGCAGGTAATATTACCCCAACATGACTGAGCCGACACCGGTGGCGCTAGTCGCTTCACCAACCACTGACCGAAATTACGCCAACTGGCCGCTCTTTTCACCAAAAAAATCTGGTCTGCCCCACTGCCATAATCATTCACGTAGTCTCTGACTCGATCTTCAAAATCCTCTTCAAACGTACCGTTGGTATTGACTAAGAGTAACCCCCGAATCAAACCCTCACTCACGGCTCCTTCCGGCTTTAAACCAAAAACTTCCATCTGCTTCAGATTAAGGTAAAGCCGTAATGTCACTTCACCTTCAGGCGTCACCCGGTAATCTACCGATCTCACTGGCTGTTCATAATCTTTCGAAATAAAAGCCCCATCTAGCGATCCCACCCCCTCCATCACTTCGATCGCCAAACGTTTCACTCTCACTCCTTCTGCCGTCCGGACGGCATCACCTATCTCTCGCACTGAAAGGTATCGATTCCACATCCCCAACTCCTGTAACAATTCCTGCAACTTGGACTCGTTCCAGATTTCCACTGAATATGAGGGTAACTCGGCGGTCAAACTAACCTGATTGTTTGCCGTTCCCGGTAATCCTGGGGCATGAGCCATGAACTTAAAGAGCTTCCGCCAACCTGTCGGCACATACTCCGGCGGTAACACTTGCGTCCCCAGGCTAATTAATCCTAAAAGCACCACCAAACCTAAGGCTAAATAAATTAACCGCTTCTTGCGTTGCATACTCCATTCTATGCATATCCATACCCCCAGAGTCAACCAGAAGCGCCCGTCCTCTCCCCCTACCCATTGGCTGTATAATTAGGCTTGCTTTGGGCCGTTAGCTTAGTCGGTAGAGCACCGCATTCGCATTGCGGCAACGGGAGTTCGATTCTCCCACGGTCCACCATTTCAGATTTGCACGAGACCAATTTCTTTTAAAAAGGAAAGAACATTTTTCTTTGGTGTTCTGCCCTCCAAGTATTCGGGCAGGTGGCGGGGCGACAATCCTATCCGCTCG
>Ga0154763_117_pt1 | contig 39753 bp, 38 predicted proteins | sample Rifle2008BG16ft_FD_105771 | JGI IMG/M metagenome (GOLD analysis project Ga0154763, IMG submission 105771) | Microgenomates group bacterium RBG_16_45_19
TTTTATCAACAACAATGGGAAACCATTAAATCAGCTATCACTGAGGCCCTGCGTTATGAATTGATGGTGACGTGAAGTGCGAAACTCGTGGTAAGCAGAAATCCTTAAAAAAGCTCCGAAAAGAACTATCCATCCTCTTAGCCTTTGTGGAACAGCGACCCGCCTATCAGGTGGCTATCGATCACCATACCAGCTACCCCACCGTCACTCGGGTCTTCCGGACGATTCGGGATCTGCTTTACTACCAGTGTGAATTAGAAGGTAAACGCTTATCAGGCAGTGTTGAAGTTGATGAAGCCTATTTTGGCGGTAAGCGTAAAGGGAAACGGGGACGAGGTGCAGCCGGTAAACGAGTGGTCCTGGGTTTACTCGAGAGGCAGGGGCAAGTTTACACCCGGGTGGTGGAAACTTTAACCGCAGAGCAACTGATGGAAATTATTCGCTTAAAGACCCGTAAAGGTAGCGTTTTCTACACCGACACGTTTAGAAGCTACAACTCCCTCCACCAGTTTGGCAAGCACCTTCAGGTTAACCACCACAAAACCCTCGTCTCTCCCCGCCATAACCACATTAACGGGATTGAAGGCTTTTGGAGCTACGCTAAGCATAAACTGTACAATTACCGAGGTGTCTCCCAAGCCAATTTGCCGTTATACTTAAAGGAGATGGAATACCGCTACAATCACCGTAAAGAAAACATCTTAGAACCAATTATGAAGCTGTATTTTGGTTACGTTTCGTACTAATTACCTAATATTATATCACTTGAACAAAATCCTAACCCAGGGATACTGTGATAAAACTCTGAGTGATTTGGTTGAGTTCACCGTCTAAACTTAGCTGCCGTGGTCTAACCGTTATCAACTTTATCAATCCAGTCCTTAAATATTTCCCTTATTTCTTCCAGGTGAGCTTCCTCATAAAAAGTGTGGAGTGCACCCTTAATCACATGCAGTTCTTTTTGTCCAGGTAACCTATCGTAAAGTAGCTGTTGCTGTTTCAACGGCGTGCCATCGTCCTTTTCCCCCACCATCATTAGTACGGGCATGGTCAATTTTCCTGCTTTTGGTAGTAAATCATGTCCTAACGAATCCTCAGCGAATGTCCATTTTAGCTTTTTTATCAAGCCAGGTTTTGACTTGCTCTCCTCAATCAGCCACCCGGTTTTCCTCCACGCCTCCACTTGACTTTTTGGTCTAACTTCTAAAGTTAACTTACCTGACACCACCGTGGATATCGGCGCTACAGCTTTTACCTTTGAGGGGTAGTTTTCAGCATAAAAGGCGGTGCCATATCCGCCAATGCTATGCCCAGCCAGGTAGAAGGGCTCTTGATACCATGCTTGCGTCTTAGCCCACTGTATGACATCTTCCAGGTCTTCATAGTAGTTGGTCATGGTGGCATTCTCATACGCCCCGTCGCTCTGCCCAAAAGTATTAGTGGTATCAAAGGCCACCACGGTATACCCCTTATCTTTAAACGCCTGCCTAAATGTTTGAATGTGCAGTTGTTCTTTTGAACCACTCAGTCCGTGCATAACGAAGACCAATCCCCTTGGCTTTATTGGCTTCTCTACCACCACTACCACCTTTTGCTTTTTTCTATTTGTAATTTTCAGTTTCTCCATGTTCAAAGTTTACACCAAAATATCCTCCCGGCTTGGTTGACCAAGCCACTTTGGCCACCAGATCATTGACTATTATATAGTCCTACCCATTGCTCAACCGACAAGTCACTCGGTCTGGCTGATAAAGAGACCCCCAATTTCTGGCAAATACGGGCTAAATCCGGTTTCGCCATTACGGTTTTCAGGTTGTGTTCCAACCGTCGCCCACCCCCAAAACCTTGTCTAATTAACTGTTGATAAGCCGGTCGGTCGGTCCAGGGTAGTAAAAGCTCGGCGCGTTTTTTTATGGCGATCATCACCGTCTCCACCTGAGGCGGAGGGTTAAAATCACTCCGGTGGAAACGATGAATCACCGCCATCTCAAACCAAGGCTTATGAGCGATAGCAAACTCGCTTTCGTGTCTGGCCCCGCACCAGCGCTCGCCCACTGCCTTCATTGTGACTAAATAAGCCGACTCCGGCGGATTAACTCCATCCAGTAATTTGCGGATGATCTTGCCTTCAATCTCAAACGGGGTATTGGCAAAGACGTGATACGGCGTTTGCGGTAAGGGGTATTCCAAAAAATTACCCCCGACCAAAACCAACCGCGGGTTGTCGGCAAATTGCCGCTTCAACCTTTGGCACAATTTTTGATCAATCTCTACCCCAATCACTATTCTCACCACCGTTAATAATTCCTGAGTAATAATCCCTTTGCCTGGACCGATCTCAATGACCGTCTCTGTTTGGCCAAATTGAGCCTGCCGTACCAATCGAGACACCAATTGCCGGTTATGAAAAAAATGCTGGGAGCGTAGTGGCCGCCGCCTGTTTGGTAACATCGCGGCCTCTAAGAACTAAGCTACTCATAACTAGCCCCATAGTCTAGCCGACTTACCTTTATTTGTCCAGCTCTTGTGCCAACTTTTTCACTTCAATGCCTCCGGGAAAACTGGTGCTTTGCGTCTCCTCTTTCGGAAATAAACTCCGCCAATAATCCCGCGAATAGGCGGCATGGTCCCCCGGTTCCATAATTAAAAAAATAACCGCCTCACCGGCTTGACCGCGGTTGGGAACCATTTGATCGTAGCCTGTTTTATTAATCACATATTCCGGCTGGTCCGGTTTATAAGCGTAGGTCACCGGCAACTGGTTAAATTCCTTTTTCCCCACCCACCAAAATAAATATTGATAAGGGTAGTCGTAAATTAAAGGTGTGTACGTGTACACCGCCAACGGTTGCCCTGCCGCCTGAGCGTAAATCCAGCGCACCGCTTTAACTTGTGACCGATATTCTTGACCGTTTGCCTCTCGCAAAATTTGACTGATATCGCCTGCCTGGGCCATCACCATCACTGCCACCAGGCAAAATATTATCACCCGAAACTGCCGACTCCGCCAGCCTAATTCAAAGAAAACCCCTAAAAATAATCCCACCAAGACCGGTATCAAATAAAGGTAATAATCTTTAACCAATCTGGGGAAAATCAGAAAGTAAATCCAAGTCACTCCCCCTGCTAAAGCCAATAAACTTATAAAGTCTTTAAAGCCTGGCTGCCGCTTTAAGGCCTGGCTGATTACTGACCGAAAACCAACCGCACTGGCGATCAAGCCACCGATAATGACGCCACCCAGCCACGGTTCGGTGATGGCCGTCACCGACCGACTAATCATTGATACCAAATTAATGGGTCTGTCTATCAGCCTGACGTACCAAGCTAAACCTCCGCCCAGACTGGTATCCGCGCCTGTTGCCAATTGCCCCAATGCCCTCAGCTGACTCCACTCGTGCCTGACGTCGTAAATCAGGTTTGGTAGTAACGGTATTACCAAACCCATGAGGAGCCAAGCCCTCGACTGGACTGAGAATTGGAGGTGTTGTTTCCGCCACAGATATCCTAACCAAACGACTAACAATAGGTAAGCCATGGGTGTATCCACCGGTTCAAAATGCCACCATAAAGAAGCTAACAGTCCTGTCCCCAACCAAATGATCGGCCGTGGTTGTCGCTTCCATTCCCACAAGCAGGCCAAGCAGCCTAATCCAGCCAGAGGTATTAATTGTTGCGGAAAAGAATATAAGGCCAGGTTTGTCATGATGGGCATGACCGCGAACAGGCCAGCCCACCACCAACCCACGCGGGCTCCAAACCAGCGTTTACCTAAGTAATAACCAATCGGGATCATGACCGTCACTAAGATGGTCACCATGTAGACGGCGGCTCTGGGATCCCCACCTGATAGCCAGTAGGGGATAGCCAATAAGTAAAAATAGCCGGGACCAAAAAAAGTTCCGGCCAGCGAACCCCAAGCCCCTACCAGCATCGGCCGATTTAATTCGGTGATTTGCCTCACCCAAAGCATATCCCGGCCAAAATCCCAGGAGAAATTAAAATAGCCTTGATAAGCCAAGCCCAACCGTACTACTAGCATCACCCCTGTCAGTAGCCCGACTCCCAAATAATCTTTAACCTCTCGTTTCATTCTTCCATCATAGCTGAATTATTTCTTCAACACCGCCATGAAGGCTTCCTGGGGGATATCCACTTTGCCGAACACCGCCCGTCGCTCCTTACCCTTCTTCTGTTTTGACAACAGTTTCATCCGCCGGGTCATATCCCCACCGTAAAGTTTAGCGGTCACGTCCTTACGATAAGCCTTGACCGTCTCCCGGGCTAAAATCGTTCCTCCCACCGCCGCTTGGATCGGAATCGGGAATAGCTGCCTGGGAATTACCTCGGCTAGCTTAGCCGTTAACCGCCGAGCCACTGTCAACGCTCGCTCTTCCACCACTATTTGCGAAAAAGCTTCCACCGGCTCCTTATTAATCAAAATCGTCAACTTGACGGCTTGAACCGGTTCATAACCGGTCAAGTTATAATCCAAACTGGCAAAACCGGAGGAAAGTGACTTTAAGTCATCATAAAAAGTGATAATAATCTCCGCCAACGGGATCCGGTAAGTCAGTTTCGCCCGTTCGCCCAAATATTCTAAATCTTCCATTGTTCCCCGATGTTCCTCCACCAGTCTCATCACTCCACCCACCACCGCTTTCGGGGCGTAAATATGCATCAACGTCATCGGCTCTTTAATTTCTTGAATTAGGCTGGGATCGGGCAATTCCGCCGCGTTTTTTACAATTACCATCTCCCCGGCGGTTTTCGTAACTTCATATCTGACCGTGGGTACGGTGGTAATTAATTCCAACCCGTATTCTCGTGATAACCGTTCCCGCACGATGTCGGCATGTAAGACTCCCAAAAAACCCATCCTAAGGCCATTCCCCAACGCCAACGAGTGAGTCGGGGTAAAGGCCAAAGCCGCATCATGCAGTTTTAATTTGTCAACCCCCTCGACTAGGTTTTGATAATCATCACCATCGATGGGGTAAAAATCCATATAGACCATCAGTTGCGGCGCCTGATAACCGGGTAGGGGAGCCACCGTCATCCCCGCTGTTGTCACCGTATCTCCCACTTGGGCTTCCCCGATATTCTTGAGGCCCGTGGCAATGTAACCGACTTCTCCGGCAGCCAGTTGATCCACCTTTTCCATTTTGGGAGTGTAAACCCCAATTTCCGCCGGCTCAAACACTATACCCGTAGCCAACATTTCCAGTTTGGACTTAACCGTGATGTGCCCCCCTCTGACTCTGATCGCGGCGACAACGCCTTTGTGATTGTCATAATGTGAGGTAAAAATTAGAGCCCGAAATGGTTGTTGCTGACTGCCCAGAGGTTCGGGAATTCGCTCAATGATGGCGGTGAATAACGCTTCCACTCCCAAACCTGTTTTCGCTGACACTTTGACAATTTCTTTTTCCTCAAAGCCAAAAGTTTCCATAAGTTCCAGGATCGTGCCCGTAATCTCGGCATTGACTAAATCCACCTTATTTAGGACCGGAATAATGGTTAATCGCTGGGCCTTAGCGGTATCGTAGTGGGATAAAGTCTGGGCTTGGATCCCTTGGGTGGCATCGACCAGCAATAACACTCCCTCGACTGCGTTCAAGGACCGGGAGACTTCATAAGTAAAATCTACATGACCGGGTGTATCAATCAAATGCAAAATGGCTTCGCTGGTCTGATATTTTTCGGCCAACGCTGGCGGCAACTTAAAGTGCATTCTCACCGGCGCCATTTTAATCGTGATCCCCCGCTCCTGCTCAATCGGATTGCTGTCGAGGAGTCGTTCGTGGAATTCTCGCGGGCTGATCGTGCCGGTTTTTAACAACATCCGGTCAGTCAACGTCGTTTTGCCGTGATCAATGTGGGCAATAATCGAAAAATTGCGAATCAGCATACCTTACCACGGTTTTATCTGTTCATTTTGGGTCGGCGGCTCCTCAATCACTTCCTCAGTTTGTGCCAACACTGACCGCCAGTTACCCAGCTTGGATAGGATTCTGGCATAGGCTTCCAATGCCGGAATTCTAAACATCCGTGCCAAACTTAAATAGACCACCGCCCCAATCAGCGACACAATCAGTGTTAACAAGAGCAACGGTAGGACGCGGGTGGTATCAAAGACGTAGCGGTCCAACAGCCGCAAGGGAATCCATAAGGCCAAGCCCATGGCTGCCGTCGCCAGCCCCATCTTTAGCGGCGAACTCAGCAGTTCCCTCATTGTCATCCCCGATATCTTTGGCTTGAGTTTAATGATTAACAGACTCATTTGCACCAAAGCTGCCACAGTCACCCCAAAGGCCAAACCGATTACCCCCCAGTGATAAACCATGACTGACAAATAAGCGATGCTGATATTAATCAAAACCGAAATCAGGGCGATCCAGAGCGGTATTTTGGTATCGTGTAAAGCATAATACACCCTGGTTAAGACGTGAATCGACGCTGACGCAAACACCGATAATGCCAAAATCGCTACTACTTTACCCGTTAGGACTGTCGCCGCCCAAGGAAATTCCGCTGCGCCGTAAGCTAACCGGACTAAGGGAATCCGCAGGATTAATAAAAGCATGCCCGCCGGTAGGGCGATAAACAACACCTGGTGAAACGATTGTAAGAAAGTTTGTTTAAACTGGCTCGCTTCGCCGTCAGCGGCCGTTTTTGATAAGAACGGCAGTGACGCTTGTCCCATCGGCACCGAAAAAATTCTGATCGGGGCGCTCATCAGCTGGGTGGCAATATTCATGATCGTTAAGGAACCGGATGGTAAGGCCGTGGCAAAGAAAACCGTCGCGAATAATTCAATTTGGTTGACCGAAATGGCAAAAATCCGCGGCGGCATCAACCGCAGCATTTCCACCACCCCCGCCTGCTTGAGGAGGATTTTCGGTCGGTAGACAAAACCCAATGTCCGCGCCAGGGGTATTTGCATTAACAGGTGCAGTAACGCCCCCACCACCACCCCGATGGTCGGGCCGTAAATGCCGATCATTGGGGCTAACAAAACAGTCCCCAAAATTATGCCCAAATTGTAAGCCGACGGCGATAAAGCCGGAATCAAAAAGCGATGTTCCGCTTGGATAGCTCCGGTTAAAAAATTGCTAATCGCAAAGAAAAATTGAGCCAGGAGCATGATCCGAGTTAGCTGTGCCGCCAGCAAAATTTGCCACTCGGCAAAATTAGTTGAGGTAAACAGGCGGGTGAAGGGTACTGCCCAAATAAAGATCACCCCGGCCACCGCGGCGAAAACTAAGAGGACAATGTTCATCACTGACGAGGCGATGGCGAAAGCTTCGGTGCGGTTCTGCTTTAAGTGCTTGGCAAAAACCGGGATAAAAGCCGCCGACAGTGAGCCGATAACCAGGATCTGAAAGACTAATTCCGGCAAGCGGAAAGCTACCCAGTAAGCGTCCAACTGCATCCTCGATAACGGTGAACCGAAGAATTCTCCCACCAGTAAGCGGTTCCGCAGTAGCCCTAGGAGCGATGACAACAGACTGCTGGCGGTGATGATCGCCGCCGCCGACAAAATGCTCGAATGCTGCCGGCTGATTAATCGCTGACTGGAATTAAGCCACTGCTTCACCATAAGTGTACTCTGGTATTGTAGCAGTTAAATATGATAAAATCGCTTTCTTATGCCAGTGACTACCTCAGCCGCAAAAGCCCTCCGCCGTGATCGTCGCCGGACTTTGGTTAATCTAACTTTGCGCTCCCAAGTTAATAGTCTGGTCCGCCAGTCGACCCAGCGTCCCACCGCTGACTTAATTAGACAAGCTTATTCCCTTTTGGATCGAGCCGCCCAGAATCACATCCTTCATCCCAATCGAGCGGCCAAATTAAAATCCAAGTTGGCCAAACTGCCACCGGTGAAGAAGCGCCCCTAACCCCCATCTTGCTCTTGATACCTGAATTTTCTACAATGTAATTGAGGCTCTGTCATTAGTCGCCTGCCCAACATGGCTAATCAGCTCCATCCAACACCCAGTATTAACCTCTTAACTCAAGATGCCTTGTCTTCGAGTTTGATCGGCAAATTCTTGCTCTGGACTTTATCCATCGGCCGCTATGTCGTAGTTTTTACCGAATTAATTGTCATTCTCTCTTTTCTCTCCCGCTTTAAACTAGATCGGGATCTAACCGACTTAAACGAAGCCATCGCCCGCCAAAAAGCCATTGTCCTGTCCTATGGTGATTTAGAGACCAAAATCCGTTATGACCAGGAACGGCTAGCGCTGGTTCGTCAGGAGGAGACTAAGCTCAAACCGCCTCAAGTCCTCACCCTCTTAAATCAAACTGTCCCGGCTGACATTAAGTTTGATGACCTGAGTTTAACTGAAAATTCCTTTAAATTTTCGGCCGTTGCCCTCACCCCTCAAGGTTTGGCCGTGATGCTTAACAATCTGGTCAATCACCCTCTGGTTGAAGAGGTTAATATTACCGACGTCTCGTCTCAGGATCAAAACAATAGCATCAACTTTTCCATTGACACTAAATTAAAAGCCCCCTCGTCCGGCTGATCCACCTATGCCCACCCTGTCCAACCGCAGCTACAAAAACGAATATGTTCGCTACCGCCAATATTATCATCGGTTGTGGATCTTCTATCAAAGACCGGCGGCTAAAGTTTCGGTCGCTCTCCTCTTGACCATTTTCACCATTGTCTTTTTTGCCGTTTTCGCCATCCGCCCCACCCTTCTCACCGTCGCCGAATTAATTAAAAAAATTCAGGATAAAAAAGCCACCCTAGTTCAAATTGAGCAAAAAGCCGCCCAGCTGGCTTCAGCCCAACAGGAATACCTGGCCGCTCAAACCCAATTACCCTATCTTGATCAAGCCCTGCCGGGAGAACCTGACCTCCAGCAAATTATCCGTTTACTCGAAGCCACCGCCGCTTACCACGGTTTAGCCCTCTCCAATTTAAAAGTCGCTGGCGCCAATTATTCTCAGGCCGGCGTCCCTTATGCCGCCGGGCTTCAACCGCTGCCGGTGACTTTGTCCGTCGAGGCCGATTTCCCGACGCTTAACGCCTTTCTTAATGATTTAGGCCGTTTAAGCCGGCAATTTACCTTTAAATCGGCCAGCTTTAATGCCCAAAATCAATCCCGGTTTGCCGGCCAAACCGACCAGCTTAATTTAACCTTAACCGGCGAGATCTATTTCTTGCCCCAAGACACTTATGCGGCTGATCATTGAAGATACCAAACACTTAAACCTGGCTCAAGACCTCTTATGGGTCGGCACCTTTACTTTGGTGACGGTCATTATCTGGATTGTCTATGGGGTTTATGTCACTTTTACTAAGCCCTATCCTGATTCCGACACCAGCCAATTGTTGACGCCCTTAAACCCCACCCTCGATCAGGAAATGCTTCACAACCTTAGCCAGCGGTTCGCCCCGCCGTCCGATTTAGTCATCTTAGTTAAATCCGAAGCCGGTGCGGTTCAAGCCCTTGGCTCACCCCCGAATCAGTCGGCCTCCGTCTCTGCGGCTGTACCCACGCCGTTGGTGTCCACTTCCTCAGCTTTATTCGCCTTCTAAGTTTACTCCGGTTAGTGTTAATATGGAGTTGTTTCTACCTGAGGAAACCATGTTGCTATGCTTAATCGTAAAATCCCGACCTTAATCGCTTTAATTATCTTGGGTGGCTTTACCGTTATTAGCGTGCTTCTACTCAATCGTCCTACTCAGCTTTTATCCTCGGTTTCGGCTACCAGTCAACCTCAAGCCGTGACCATCACCAATCTTTCGGCCACTGCTTTCACCGTTACTTGGTTAACAGCGACTGAGACTTCCGGCTCGGTGGTGTACGGCACCAACCCGCGCCACCTTAATCAAGTTATCCTCGATGATCGTGATCGTTTGACCGGTCGGGAGCAGACCTACTTAACCCACGCGGTCACCGTTAAACCGTTATCACCAGCCACGGTTTATTATTTTCAGATCCACGGTCAATCTCTGGCTAGTTCTGATCAACTCTATCAGGTGACTACTCTTGCCCCTCTCCCCACCTTGCCTCGGGCGGATATTGCCTTTGGGCAAGTCTTAAACCAAGCTGGCTTACCCGCCGCCAATACCCTCGTCTACCTCATTTTCCCCGCCGCTGTGCCCGCTGCCCCCGTCTCGACCCTTACCTCTTTGGCCGGTCAGTGGGCGATTAACTTGTCCACTATTCGTACTCCGACCGGCGAGGCCTATATTAATTATGACCGGGATAATAGTCAGCTTTACTTAACGTATATCGCCGGTCTTGGAGACAAAGCCAGCCTGACCACTACCACCGCCAATGATCAACCCGCCCCCACCGTCACCCTCGGGGAGACTATTGACTGGCGTGAGCTGCCTTTAACCCCACCGACTCAAGTTGAAGTTCAAGTCCCGATCGTCCCCTTTAAATAGTTAAATTATCTATGCCTGTCACTAACTTGTCCGCCTATCAACTTAATTCTGATCCGGTTGTCCCGGTCTCCGCCTCTTCTCCGCCGCCGCCGCTGCTGGTGGTGGCGCCACCCCCGGATTTCCCCAGTCTCACTATCTACCGGCCACTCGTCCCTCCGCCGGAAAACCCGCTCCCCCAACCACCCCCGGACTTAACCGCTTCCACTCCCAGTCCCGATTGGAAAAAGACTGTCCTCATCGGTATTGTTTTGTTCTTCGCTGGTACAATAACCGGTGTTAGCCTAATGTTGTTTCTTTATTAATGGCCCCAACCCCGCTCGCTTCGATCAGTGCTTTTTTCCCCTGTTTTAATGAGGAGCAAAATGTCACCGCTATGGTGGCGGCTTTAACCACTGTTTTGCCTCAAGTGGCTCAGCGCTACCAAATCATCATCATCGATGACGGCAGTCAAGACCAAACGGGCCGGTTGGCCGATGAGCTAGCGCTTCAAGATCGTCACCTTAAAGTCATTCATCATCCCACTAACTTAGGCTACGGTAGCTCTTTACGCTCCGGCTTTGCCGCCGCCGACTATGCCTGGACTTTTCTGACCGACGGTGATCGTCAGTTCGATGTCACCGAACTTAAAAAGTTTATTCCCTATACCAAAGATTTTGACATCATCATCGGCTACCGCTTAAAACGGGCTGAAGGTAGTTTCCGTACCTTAAACGCCCGCCTATTTAAATTATTTATTGACTTGCTCTTCCGGGTTCACGTCAGAGACATTGACTGTGCTTTCAAATTACTCCGTACCAATCAAGTTAAACCGTTGCCCTTTATTTCTACCGGCGCCATGATCAGTAGCGAACTCCTTTATCGCCTCAAGAAACGGGGGCTTAAGTTTAAACAGTTGCCGGTCCATCATTTTCCCCGGGCTTGGGGTTCACCGACCGGCAATAGCTTTAAGGTCATCCTCAAGGCCGGGCTTGAAGCCGTTAACCTCTACTTATCCATTAAATTAAACCGATCCATATGAAACTTGGTATCGTTGGTGCCGGTTTTACCGGGATGGCGGCTGCCTATGACTTAGCCCAAGCTGGTCATGAGGTGGCCGTTTTTGAAGCTCAAGCTGCCGCTGGCGGTTTGGCCGGCGGCTTTAAGGCTCGCCACTGGGATTGGTATTTGGAGAAATACTATCACCATTGGTTTGCTTCTGATCATGACCTGAAACGCTGGCTTAGGGCCCTGAACCTGGCTTCAAATTTAATTTACCGTCAGCCTTCGACTATGGTTTACTTCCAGCGCCGTTTCTATCGCTTTGATTCCCCCTTGGCTGTCCTTAAGTTTCCCGGTTTGACTTTATCTGTTAAAAGTCGGTTTGCCGCCGTCACCGCTTATCTTAAATATGTCGCTCGCTGGCAAAGTCTCGAAGCGGTTTCGGCTTCTGCCTGGCTTACTCAACATTATGGTCTCAAAGCCTATCGCGCCGTTTGGCAGCCCCTGCTTGAGGGTAAATTCGGACCCTACTCGCGTCAGGTCAATATGGCCTGGATGTGGGCTCGGCTTAAAGCCCGCACCCCTAGTTTGGGTACCTATCGGGGTGGCTTCCAAACCTGCAGTCACGATCTGGTGGCGGCTTTAACCCGCCGCGGGGTTACCTTTCACTTCAATACTCCTATCACCCGACTTAAACCTCACAGTCAGGGTTTGACCTTATTTAGTCAGTCCGGCTCGCATCGGTTTGACCGGGTTTTACTGACGACTCCGCCAGCCCTAACGGCTAAAATTTCTCCTTTTCTGCCGTCGGCCTATCTTAAATCGCTGCTTGAACAACCATTTCTGGGCGCCATTATGCTCATTCTCTCGCTTAAACAGCCTTTAACCCACAGTTACTGGTACAACTTACCCAAAGCCGCTGGCTTTCCTTTTTTAGCGCTGGTCGAACATACCAATTTTGTTTCACCCCGTTATTTTGGTGGCGAGCATCTGGTTTACTGCGGCGATTACCTCCTGCCTCACCATCACCGCCTGAAGGCTTCCCCCGATCAACTCCTTCAAGCCTATTTACCGGGGTTGCAAAAACTGAATCCGGCTTTTACTCCTGACTGGATTAATCAAGCCTGGGTTTTTCAAACCGCCTATGCCCAACCCGTTCCCGGCCTCAATCATAGTCAGAAAATCCCATTGCTGGTTACCCCCCATCCCCATCTATTTTTTGCCGGCCTGGCTCACGTTTATCCCTGGGATCGCGGCACCAATTATGCCGTGGCCTTAGGCCGCCGGGTCGCCCAACTCATGCTTCAGTCACTATGAAACTACCGAAATTCTCACGACGCTCCCCTGATTGGCTGGTGGCTATCGTCTGCTTGGTCTTAGCGTATGGTCTCATGCAGCATACTTTTAAAGTTCACGCCCAAACCTGGTATATTGCTAGTAAATTATGGAGCGATTTTGCCGCTCATTTACCCCTGATCCGTTCTTTTTCTCTGGGTGACAATTGGCCGATCGAATACCCTACCTTTCCCGGTGCCCCGATTCGCTATCATTTTCTTTTCTATGCCGTGGTCGGCTATCTGGAAAAGCTGGGCTTCCCTTTGGCCTTGTCCCTCAATCTTTTCAGTGCCGTCGGCTTGGCTCTCCTCCTCTTTATAATCTATCGTTATGCCCGGCTAATCTTTGGTCCAATTCAAGCCGGCCTCCTGGCTCTGGTTTTATTTCTCTTTAACGGCTCTTTAAGTTTCCTGGAATTTTTTAAAACCTACCCTCTGGATCGTCATTTTTTAACCGCCTTGGTCACTAACTCTCGTTTTGTCAGCTTCGGTCCTTGGGACGGGAAAATCGTCGCCGCCTTTTGGAATCTGAATATCTATACCAACCAACGCCATTTAGGTTTAAGTTTTGGCTTAAGCTTGTTACTCTTGTTCCCCCTTTTTAAACGTCTCTATCACCGCTTCACCCCGACTCCGGCCGTCACCCTGGCTTTATTCCTGGGCATGTTTTGCCTTCCCTGGCTTAATCAAGCCGCCGCCGTCATCACTCTCTGGTTCCTCGGCTTTTTGTTTCTCTTCAATTTTAAGGTTTTAAAACCGCTCCTCATCCCCGCCGCTTTGATGATTTTAGCTTCCCTGCCGGGCCTCCTGTACTATTTAGCTTTAAATGGTCCATCGGTGACTGTCACCCCCGGTTTCCTTTCCGCCTCCCCCGATCTGCTCTCGTTGATCCGGTACTGGTTCTTCAATTTAGGCCTTTACTTGATTCTCTTACCCCTGCTTTTTGTCTGGTTGGACCGCCGCGGCCGGTCGGTGTTGCTCGCCGCCGCTGGTTTGCTCCTACTCGCTAACCTGGTTCAACTGTCTCCGGATATGATTAATAACCACAAACTGGTCAATTTCTTTATGCTCTTTATGGTGGTCTATACTTCCGGTTGGCTGCTTGCCTTATGGCGCCGTTGGCCTCGCTTTCGCTGGGGTCTCATCGGTCTCACTGGTTGTTTGGCTTTATCCGGTGTTATCGATTTTTTCCCCATCATCAATGATTATTACTTGCCCGTCGCCGACGTTGGCCAAAATCCGGTCGCCCGCTGGATCGCTCAGTCAACACCTAAAGACAGCGTCTTTCTCACCACCACCTATCTTTATAATCCTGCCTCCCTGGCCGGGCGGAAAACCTATCTCGATTATGGCTATTTCAACTGGTCCTTAGGTTACCCTGATCCAGCCCGGCGTCAAAATTTACCCCTCATTTTGTCGCCCTCAGCTAGAAGTGTCCTAATTTGCCGTCTCTTAGAGGCGCAATCTATCGATTATATTTTAATTACTCCCGGCCGCGGTGATCTCGGCAACCTCGATCCGCACCAGTCCACTCTTGTCCGGGAATTCCAGCCAGTCCTGACTGCCGCCGATGGTTCTCAAGTTTATTCGACTCAAGCCAATTGTCTGCTCTATGACTAAAGCCATCCCCAAAGTCGGTTTTGACCTCGACGGCGTTATTCTCTATAACCCCGCCCGTCTGGCTCGACCCTTAATCACCGGTTACAAGCGCTTGATTCTTAATAAACCCCTGACTGCGTTTACTATTCCTCATACCCCCCTGCAGCGCTTCATCTGGACTTTGCTGCATAAATCAAGTTTTTTTATCGCTCCCGGTTTTAATGAATTAAAAACTTTGGTCCGACAGGGACGCCTTGAAGCTTATTTAGTTACTGCCCGCTTTGATTTTTTAAAGTCGGATTTGGATCGTTGGCTTGAGAAAATCGAGGCTGACAAAATCTTTAAAGCTGTCTATTTCAATCAAAAAAATGAACAACCTCATCTTTATAAACTCAAAATTATAAAGCAGCTCCAGTTGGACTATTTTGTTGAAGATAACTGGGATATCGTCAAAAATTTGGCGGTCGCCCCTCACTTAAACACCAAAATCTTCTGGATCTATAACCTTTTCGACCGGCGCTTGGCTTACCCCTATAAATATCCCACCTTGCGTCGGGCTCTAGCCGCTTTAAAGCCAAACCTGTAACTTATGCGTCTGACTTTTTTCACTCCCTACTTTTACCCCTATGTTTCCGGGATGACTACTTTTCCGCTCTTGTTGCTCAAGCATTGGGCTAAAACTCACCAAGTTGAAGTGATTACTTTTGCCTATCAACCTCAGCTGGCCCTCAGGCAATCACTTGGTCGTCTCACCATCTACCGCTTGCGCCCTACCCTGCGCTTGCATAAAGGCTTTATCTCGCTCTCAGCCGGAGCCTTTTTTGCCGACCGGGTTCGGCAAACCGATTTAGTCCTTACCAATCTGCCCAACTTTGAAGGCTGGCCTCTGGTTTGGTTAGCCAAACGTCATCATAAACCAGTTCTGGCTCTCTATCATTGCCGTGTGGATTTAGGGCCTGGCTTAGTCAACCGCCTGCTCCATTTTGGTCTGGATGCCAGCGTGGCCTTTCAGCTGAAAACCGCCCAGTTAATCATCGGCACCAGCCCCGATTATCTTCAAAGTCAGCCTCAACTGGCTCCTTACCTTAATAAATGCCAGGCGATTTATCCACCCATGCCTCCTTTAACCGTCAGTCGGCCGGCTTTGGCACATTTTCTCCAGCTTAAAGGCAAACGGCGTTGGCTCGGCTTTGTCGGCCGCATTGCCCGGGAGAAAGGTTTAATCTATCTGGCTGACGCCTTGCACCATTTACCCCATCGTTCCCGCTATGAACTAGTCATGGCTGGCCCCGAACCAGCTAAAGTCGCCGGTGAAACCAAATTTTATCGGCAGTTTATTACCCGGCTCAAACACCTGGGTCTGACTTTCCGCCATTTTGGTTATTTAAGTCCCAATGCTTTAAGCGGCTTTTATCAGGCTCTCGACGTCTTGGTGCTACCCTCCTTAAACTCCACCGAAGCCTTTGGCCAGGTTCAAGTCGAGGCCATGCAATTGGGTACCCCGGTGATCGCTTCGGCTTTGCCGGGTGTCCGCCTTCCGGTTCAAGCCACGGGTATGGGTCTCTTGGTCGCCCCGCATCAATCTCAAGCTTTGGCCCAGGCTTTACATCAAGTCATAACTCGCCGGGAAATATATACCTCGGCCGCTCAACGTGATTTAGCTAAGCGGCTGTTTAATTATCGCTTAGCCCTTAAGCAATATGACCAAGCCTTGGCCGCTGTCACCCGCTGACACTGCCTTCATCCAGCACCTAGTCACTGTCTATTTATCCCATCGACCGCTTTTTTATAGTTTTATCCGGCCTCAGGAAGGCTGGTTGTTTCACCGCCACCGGGGTTTGATCCAAGCCCCGATTCTGGATTTTGGCTGCGGTGATGGCTTTTTTGCCTACCAAGTTTTCGGGACTCGTGCCATTGACGTCGGTTTGGACATTGTCCGGAGCCGCATCTCAGCATCGCCTCAGTCTCCCGCCTACCAAAAAATTGTTACCTATTCTGGCCAAAAAATTCCTTTTCCGGATAAATATTTTTCCACCGTCATTAGTAATTGCGTCTTTGAACACCTTCCCCACCTTGAAAGCAACCTTACCGAAATCTACCGTGTCCTCAAACCCGGCGGTCACCTGCTGACCACCGTGGCTACCAATTCCTGGGAAGAATTTTTCCTTGGTTCCCGGTTTTTGGGGCAGCCCTATTTACGCTGGTGGCGTCGGCGCCAAGCCCATATCAATTTACTCAGTCTGAAGCAGTGGCAAACGCTTTTGCGGCAGACTGGCTTTAGCCCAGTGATCACTCGTGGTTACCTCTCCGACCGGCTGGTCCGCTACCTGGAAATGACTCACTATTTATCCTGGCCTTCACTCCTGGCATATAAATTATCCGGACGCTGGGTTTGGTGGTCCGGTTTCTATTCCTGGCTCAACTTAAGCCAAGCCCTCGCCGCCACCCTGATTCGGTCTTTAACCGTTCCTCCTTCTCACAGTGGTGCCGTATTTTTGGCGCTCACCAAACCGCTGTACTCCAAAGCTACCGGTTAGTGGCAAATACCATTTTCAACTGGCGGTGGACCTCATTATTAAAAACCTGACAATCAAAGCCTAATTTCCTTAACCGAGCCACAAGTCGGTCAAAATCTTCTTCCATCTTGCCGGTAAAAAGATGGGCTTCCATGGCCATATGCTTCACCCGTTGTAAGCTCCTAGTCGAACTCTGTTTAAAAATGGGGTATTCAGCTCCCTCACAATCCACTTTCAGAAAGTCACACCGCCTAATTCTATGGCTGGTCATCAACTCATCCAGACTTTTTACCTCTTGAACCCAAACTTTGATCCCGGTTAGCTGATTGGTCTTTATATTTTTCTTTAATCGATTCACCCGGTTATTATCCTTGTCAAACGCCAGAACCGTCGCCCCCGCTCGAGCTGCGGTCAGGGCAAAATCACCAATCCCCGCCCCGATATCGATGACCACCTCTCCCCCTTTAAGGCTTTTTACCGCCTCATATTGCCGATCAATCGCCACTTCCTTGATTTCCCACAAATCCATCGGTTTCTGCCAATAAAAGCTTAAGCCGTTTCTCAACTTGACCCAGTGGTCTCCTTTAGCGTGCCAACGAAATCCTTTTATCTTCGTCGCCAAGGTCACCATTGAGCTCAAATAGTAACCGGCCGCCGTCATCAAATCTGGTCTTCGGTTCTCAGCCAACATACTAGATAATCTAGCTTTACTTCAGTTTATAAATCATCACTTTTGGGTGGTCGTAGACGGTGAAAGTTTCATCCGCCCAGTCGTCAGGCAGACTGATGGGTATGCCCAAATATTTCAGTGACGGATAAGCCGTAAACTCTGCCACTTTTTGGTAGGGGAGTCGGCCGGCCAATAAGTCTTCATAAAACCGGCTCATCCGGGGATATTTCTCGGGTACGGTTGGAATCGAGCCCCAACCTCGATTGGAGGTCAGCAAATAATAGTCTCCCACCGCTAGCCAAGCTTCCATTTGCTGCCACTTTTCCGGTGTATCTGGGTCAAAAACCTTCAATTGCTCTCCCCGGTAAACTTTGGCCGCTTTTCCGGGGACATTTATCGGCAGGCCGTCATCCCAATATTCGGACAAGAGCAGGCTATTGGCGGGAATATTGTCCAAGATCCAAACCGAAGCTTGGACTCGGGCATGAGGCTGAAGATAAATCGAAACAAACATCAGCGGCCATATCAACATTAATCCCGTTAAGACTGGCGTGACCCATTTGGCTCGAGTCGCTAACCAACTCGCCCCCAATCCAGCCCAAATCGCCCATAGGGGATATAGATAAATAAAATAGCGTAAGGCTTTGACAAATTGAGTACTCTGATACAAAAATATCGCCCCGACCCAGCCTAAGAGTAACAGCCATACCCATCTGCCCTGATTTTTCCTGATCATTTTGATGGTCAAACTGATACCGATTAATCCTAATATCATTGGTACTAATCCCACTCCCAATAGGGTCATGTTTTTCAGGGCAAACCCCACCGGCGCTTTATTAATCCACTGGACTGCCGGCGGGAACCAAACCTCCGGTCCTTCCCAGATTTTTAAGGCTTTAACATTATCGATAAAATGTTGACTGATCATGGGATTAAGCCAATTGGTTGAGGCAAAAACCGTTGGATCAGCTAGCCGCCAGCCAAAATACCCGCTTAAAAGATACATCACACTGGCCCCGATTAATTGGCCCCACCGTTTCACTTTTTTGGCTTTAAATCCCGGTACTAACCATATCAATCCCAAATCTAACGGCACTAACAAGACGGCATTGATTTTGGTCGCTAAAGCCAAACCTAAACATAACCCAGCCAAAACCGCCTGATACCATCGCTCTTTTAACGCCAATCTCAAAGAAAAATAGAGACTGGCCGTCATCAGCGTGGTTAATAAAGTATCCGTGGCGAAAAAATGGGCCAGCTGGATGGGTAAGACCATCACCCCATAGGCGAAGGCTGACCATAACGGTAAGTGTTGGTATAAGTGATATTGCTTGGTCAGTAATTTGGCCGTGGCATAGACTAAAATTAGGGTCAAACAGTCAAACAGAGCCGCTAAACTTCTACCTTGGAGAGTCAAACCGTCATAATTATCCGTCTTTAAACCGCTGGCCAAAAGTTTGTTTATAGTTAACGGGAAAGTGCCATAAACAAAAAAATCATAGCCCACCGTTTGGGGATTCAAGCTTGAAGTCTGGGGATTAAAATACTGCCTTAAGGATTTGGGTCGGCTCATTGCCTGGCTGACCATAGTTAAAAACCGCTCGTCCGGGTGCAGGTGATTGCCTTGGTCCCAATTTAAACCGACCCAGCGAAAGCCGCCGGCTAACAAAATGATTAGTATCAAGGCTATAGACTCTTTTTTTGGCCTTACCATAAGCTTTACCGCTCTTCTAGTATACCTAGGGTCTGTGGTAACTTAAAACGGTATGCTTTCGGCTCTCCTCACCATTTCGGCTGCTTATATGATTACCTGGTTGCTGCAGGTCATTGGTTGGCCTTATTTGGTTTGGGCTCTCGGCTCTCGTTTGCGCGATCGAGGCTGGTCACTGGCTCGGCTCCTGACATGGTTGGCTGTTAGTCTGATCATTTGGTCTCTGGCATACTTCAAATTGCCGCTTAATACCGTTTGGGCCATTTGGTTGGTACTCTTTATTTTAGCTGTTGGTGCCGTTTCCTTGACTCTTCGCTGCCGGTCTCAGATCAAACAGGTGTTTCAGGAAGCCAAATGGTTGCTGCTGGTGGCGGAAAGTCTGTTTCTTTTCGGCTTCTTTTTCTTAAGTCTGGTCCGAGGCTTTAATCCGGCCATCCTCGATCTGGAAAAATTTATGGATGCCGGTTTTATGGCCTCATATTTACGCGCCCCCACCTTGCCGGCGCCTGATATGTGGTTGGCAGGGGAGACGATCAATTATTATACCTTTGGCCACTTCATGGGTTCGGTGATGACTCGGATTTGGCTCTTGCCTATTAGCTTAAGCTATAACTTGCTCCTCGGTTTGATTATGGCTTTAAGCCTTAGCCTCAGCTTCTCGGTGGTGGTTAATTTCTTATCCCCCCTGTTTCCCTCCCGCCTCAAGCCCTTAATCCTCGGTGGCTTGGTGGGTACACTCCTGGTTAACCTTGGCGGCAACAGCCATACCTTCTGGTATCTCTTCAAACATCACGGTTGGACGGGTTATTGGTATGCTGATGCCACCCGTTTTATCGATCGGACCATCCACGAATTTCCGGCCTATTCCTATGTGGTGGCCGACTTGCACGCCCATGTCTGGGGTTTACCCTTAGTCTTAACTTATTTCATTTTTCTGATGCTTTGGTCTAGGGCTTTGTTTCTGCCCCAGCGAAAAGCTGGCTTAGGGCTGGCCGCTACCTTAGGCTTATTTTTAGGCATCTTTGCCATGACCAGTACCTGGGACGCTTTAATTTACACCTTATTAACCGGCCTGGTCAGCTTTGTTCTCTTGTTAGCCTATCCCCCTTTAATCAAACCGCTGTTATTTTCCGCCATGGTGGCTCTCCCGACGGCAACGCTTACCGCTTTACCTTGGTTTCTGTCATTCACCTCGATTGCTGAAGGTATCGCCGTCGCCACCCAACATTCCCCCCTCTGGCAGTTGGCTGCTCTCTGGACTGGCCATTTCCTCCTCAGCCTATTGGCCTTAATTACCGCTTTCATCGCTTTAATTAAACACCGCCACCGCTTAAGCCCAACCGCTATCGCCACTTATCTCCTGATTGTTGCCTTGGTGGTGACCGCCTGGTTGTTATTAATCTTACCCGAGTTGATATTCTTCAAAGATATTTATTCTGGTCATCCCCGGGCCAACACCATGTTTAAATTGACATACCAGGCCTTTATTATGATGAGCCTCACCGGCGGCTGGCTCTTTGGCACTCTCTTTCTTAAACGCCTAGCGCCCCATTGGCTCCGGCTCATTGCCGGTCTTGGTCTCATCTTAGTCACCGGCGCAGTACTCTGCTTTCCCTTTTTTGCCTACCGCGACTACTACAACCGCCTTAAAGGCTTTAAAGGTCTTGATGGCCATCAATGGCTTGAAGCTCAGTACCCCGACGATTACCAAGCCATCCTTTGGTTAAATAGCCAAGTCCGCGGTCAACCGGTGATCCTTGAGTCATGGGGTGAAAGCTACACTACCTTTGATCGAGTCTCTTCGATTACCGGCCTGCCGACCGTTTTGGGCTGGCGAGTGCACGAGTGGCTCTGGCGTGGTGGCTTTGACATTCCCGGTGCCCGGACTACCGAAGTCGATACCATTTTCAGTAACCCCACCACTGTCACTAGCCAAGAACTCCTCCAGCGTTATCAGGTGCAATATATTTTTATCGGCGCCAAAGAACGGGAACAATACCCCAATCTCAATCAAGCTGCCTTTAAATCTTTAGGTGACGTCGTCTTCGAATCCGGCTCTACCTTCATCGTCAAACTTTAGTTATTCGCTAACACTCTTACCATACTATAATGAATCCATGGCCTCTCAAGGGTTTATAAAAGGCATATTATTTGGGAGCGGTCTTCCAATTATATTAATATCATCTGCTTATTTTATAAGTTCAATTCATAACCAAATTTATGCTAAAACGGACGCTATCACTAAAACCGCTCCTTACCCCCCAACTTATCCGTCACACGTGGCCGGTGAATTTCTGATTAAACTGAAACCCAATACTGATTTCAACGATTGGAAAATCAAGACATCAAAGACAGTCAAATATCAACATATCTCCAAACTCTACCTTCCTCAATCCGAACACCAGTTTGTTAAAGTTACCCTGGATGATACCAGGGAAAAACCCTTAAAAATCATTAGCCAGTTAGGCCAAAAAGCACAACTTCCTTCCGAGATCGAAACTCAGATTCACAACCTTAGTCAAGATGACCAAGTCGTCACAGTCGAACCCAACTACCTTTATTCCACGAATCTGACCCCTAACGATCCACTCTTTCCCAACCAATGGTATTTACCCAACATTTCCGCCGAAGCAGGTTGGGAACATGGCGTAGGATCTTCGCCCGTTACGATTGCCGTTCTAGATACGGGTATTGACATTAACCACGAAGACCTTCAACCAAACATTTGGATTAATCGTGCTGAAATTCCCCAGGATGGTATTGATAATGATCTCAATGGCTTCGTTGATGACGTAAATGGCTGGGATTTTGTGGCAACCGATCCTACACTTTGTGCGTCAGGTGAAGATTGTCTTATCCCTGATAATAATCCAAGTGATTTTGTTGGTCATGGAACCCATGTTGCTGGAATTATTGGTGCCCTAGGTAACAATCAAATCGGAATAGCCGGTATTTGCTGGCAGTGCACAATTATGCCCATTCGGGCTGGATATCTTGGATCTGACCACAACGGATATTTAGATACCGAGACCATAATTGAGGGATTATATTATGCGGCCGACAACGGTGCTCAAATCATCAATATGAGTTTTGGTAGCCAATTTTACTCCTCCATCCTTGACGCTGCCCTAAAAGAATTAGCAGCACAAAATATTATTCTAATTGCCTCAGCCGGTAATTATAGTAGTGATTACCACACATATCCCGCCTCACTCAATCAAGTTATTGCCGTCGCTGCCACTGATTCAAACAATCACAGAACTAATTTTTCCAGTTACGGTTCTTGGGTGGATATCGCTGCTCCAGGAGAGAGGATTCTGTCCCTCAGGGCTCCAGGCACTGATATGTATCAAGACCCTAACCATGTCGTAGCCGATCAGTATTACCTTGCTTCAGGTACTTCCATGTCATCCCCCATTATTGCTGGCGTCGTGGCTTTAAGACTTTCACATACACCTAATCTTGATCAAATCCAACTCATGAAATTGTTGAAAAATGCACATGATCCACCTATTAGCAACGAGCCGATTGGTTTTGGGAAAGTAAATCTACTCCAATGGTTAATTCAATCACCATCCATTTCTCAAGTGCAGTTAACTAACCCTCAAGAAAACAATTACCTTTTCACTCCCATCCAACCATCACTCTCTATCTACGGCACTGGTCAACAAGTCACTAATTATCGGTTAGAATATAGCCAAGGCTTATATCCTACTAGTTGGCAAACTATCATTGACTCCGACCAGCCTCTAAATAGTTCCAATCCCCAATTACTCACTACTTGGACCCCTCAAGTCTCACCAGATCAATCATATACCTTACGTTTCACTGGATTTGACCAATCCAACAATCCAGACGTTGCCCTTACCCGATTGTCTTTTTATGATCCAAATCTTGGATGGATGACTAATCTTGGCAGTCCTTACATATCTTCACCTGTTACTGGCGATCTAAATGCTGATGGCCAATCCGAGATTATCGTTGTTAACACTCCTACTGCCTTTTCCAACGACTTGAATTTGAATATCTTCAATGCCGATGGCACCTCATTTCTCCCTTCACTACCTCTCAGGATTCAGGGGGGCTATGGTGGTTTCGGATCGACTCCGGCCATTGGGGACATTAATCAAGACAACCATCAAGAAATAATCTTAGCCGGTACCAATAAATTTGAGTATCCATTTCAAGAAGAAGGTACTCTAACCATTATCTCTGATCTTGGCATTCCCCTTCCAGGGTGGGATCCAAAAACTATTGACGATGGTATAAGTTTAGATTCTAGATGGTGTCGTGGTTGGCAACACCCAGACCGACACTGCGGGGGCTTTCAAAGTGCTCCAGTTTTAGCTGATTTAGATAAAGATGGAAATCTAGACATTATTATATTAAGCAATTTTGGGAAATTATATGTTTTCCATGGTGATGGTAGCTCTCTATCTCCCTTTCCACTTCTACTTGGCCAGCCATATTGGTTCGGTAATACACATAACTCACCTGCTGTTGGTGATCTTAATCAAGATGGCAACCTGGAAATTGTCGTTGCTCTAGGTGAAAATAATGTTCCTGAGGCGGGCACGTATATTTATGTCATTGACCATACAGGTACAGTTCAACCAGGCTGGCCTAAAATTATCATTGGTGATGATCCTTCCCAAGCTACCTACTACAGCAGTATTAACGCTCCACCTATATTGGTTGATATCGACCAAGATCACAAATTAGAAATATTCGTCCTCTCATGGAATGAACAAGGTGGCCTAATTCATGGCTGGAATGAAGATGGCTCAAATATTCCCGGATGGCCTGTCAGTGTGCCGGGAGCAATGTATAGTCTTTCTGCTGGCCGATTTTCCAACTTCACTTCACCTGTGATTTTTGCAGCTACCTATAGACCAGATTTTCCCCAAAAAGTTTTCGCCTTTGCACCTGAGGGTCAACCTTTACCGAATTGGCCACTTAATACCAGCATTAATGCTATGACTGGCCAAGCTATCCTTGGTAATTTCGATACAGATTCTGACCAAGAAGTCTTTTTTAATTCAGGTATTACAAACCAGGGCATTGCTTATAATTATGATGGTTCATTAGCTGAAGGTTGGCCCAAAAACATCAGAACTTCGTCATGGCGCACTCCCACTTTAATCTATCCGGAGATGAACCGAAGTTTAATTGTGATTGCCGACACTAATTCTGGCTTTCTTCAAGCATTTGAACTCCCCCTTCTTCAAATAATGCAATCTAGTTGGGGAACTTTTCAACAAAATACTTTTCATACAGGCGTCCTACCGGGACGATTAAGCTATACGCTAGTAGATTTAGATAATGACGGGGATACCGATATCCTAGATTACTTTATCTTTCAACCTCTTTATGGGGACATCGAAAATCATGGTGATATCAATCAAGATGGTCTAACTAATTTGTACGATTTTAATCTCTTAATTCAACCTTGAAATCCACCAGCCATTTAGTCAAGCTGTCTTCGAATCCGGCTCTACCTTCATCGTCAAACTTTAGCCGCGGCCTGGACCAAACCCTTCCAAGTTTCCGCTTTCAGACTGGCTCCCCCGACCAATGCTCCTTGAATAGTTGGTTGGTTCAGAAATGTTGCTAAAGTTTCCACCGCCACCGACCCGCCGTATAACACCGTCACTTCTTTTTCCGCCGCTTGGTTAATCTTCTCCGCCACTGCTTGGGTGTGTTCCGGTTTGTCCGGCTGCCCGCTCCCGATCGCCGCCAACGGTTCGTAGGCAAAAATGGCCTTATCCAACACTTTTGGTTCAAGCGCTAATATTTGTTCCCGAAAGTAGGACTCATCCACACAGACCACCGGTGTCACTCCGACTTCTAAAGCTTGGGCTGCTTTATTCGCCACCTCCTGGTTGGTTTCATGAAACCAGCGGCGTCGTTCCGAATGGCCCACAATCACGTACTCCACCATCCCCGTCAGCATCTGGACCGACACCGCGCCGGTGTAGGCTCCAAACGGAAACGGCGAGACGTCTTGAGCCCCCAGCTTTATGGGTAAATGCAAAGCGGTAATTAATTCCGCCGCCGCTTTCAGGTAGGGGAACGGTGGACAAATGATGTTGACGACCCGGCCCTCTTCCCGAAAACCCCTAAACGACTGCAAAAACACTTCACTTTCCGACCAAGTTTTATGACTTTTCCAATTGGCAATGAGATAAATTGGTTTTCCCGCTTGTACCATAAGCCCCTTCTTTATACCATGCAAGCCATGACTGTGCCACCTTTCTTAAAAGATTTAAATCCGGCTCAACAACAGGCGGTGACTCACACCGGCTCTCCCCTGTTAATCTTAGCTGGTGCCGGTTCTGGTAAAACCCGCGCCCTGACTTACCGCGCCGCTTACCTCATCGCCCAGGGTGTCCCACGCCAGCGGATCCTCCTCACTACATTTACCAATAAAGCCGCTCAGGAAATGCAGCGGCGACTCTACCGTTTGGTCGGTTATCGCTTGCCCCTGGCTGGCACTTTTCACTCCCTCTGCGCTCGCTGGCTAAGACAGCACGGCCAGGCTATCAATCTCTCCCCCGACTTTTCCATCTATGACACTGCCGACCAAATCCAACTTCTCAAACAGGTTTTACGTGATCTTAAATTAGATCCCAAGGAACATCGCTTGAGCCCGTTATTACATTACCTGGAATCGGCCAAGCAGGAGCTGCTCACTCCGGCCGATTACGCCGCTCTGGCTCGAGGTCCAGCTCAAACCACCGCCGCTCGCGTCTATACCCACTACCAAAAATTGCTCTTCCAAGCCAACGCCTTGGACTTTAACGATTTGCTTTTTATGGCTGTGACACTCTTTCAATCAGCCGCCGACATTAGGCAACGTTATCAGGAGCAACTCCTTCATCTTTTAATTGACGAATATCAAGATACTAACCGCGCTCAATATCGCCTGACCCAGTTGTTAGCCACCAAACACCAAAATCTTTGCGTCGTCGGTGATGCCTCTCAGGCTATTTATTCCTGGCGCGGGGCTGACTACCGCAACTTGAGCTTACTTAAACGCGACTTCCCCAACTTAACCATCATTAAGCTGGAGCAAAATTACCGTTCCACCCAGAACATCTTAGATGCCGCTCATGGTGTCATTGCCCAAAATTCCCTGCATCCGATCCTGACGCTCTGGACTCAAGCTGCCAAAGGCGCTTTAGTTGGTCTCTATCCGGCTGCCAACGAATACGCTGAGGTCGACTTTATCTTGCAGACGCTTGCCGACCGCCGCCGTCGTTTTCACTTAAACTTAACCGATTTTACCGTGCTTTACCGGACCAACGCTCAATCCCGGGTTTTAGAAGAGGTCTTTATTCGGGCTGGGATACCCTATGTTTTAGTCGGCGGGGTCAAATTTTATGAACGCAAAGAGGTTAAGGATGTTGTAAGTTACTTAAGGCTGGCGGCTAATCCTCAGGATTCAGTCAGTCGGGAACGCTTGGAAAAACTGGGTCGCCGTCGCTTAAGCTCCTTTGATAATTGGCGGGAAACGGCTGATCTGACTCGATCGCCGGCGGTTCTCCTGGATGAATTATTGGCCGTCACCCAATACCTCAGCCGCTACGACCCCAAAGTCGTCGAAGATTTATACCGCCTGGAAAACGTACAAGAGTTGCGCTCGGTCGCCCAAAATTTTAAGTCCCTCTCCGCTTTTTTAGAAAATGTGGCTTTGGTCGAACCCGATACCGGCCGCCAAGGTTGGGTAGCACCCAGAGGTCAAATGAACCATCAACCGGACCAAGACGCCGTTATCTTCATGACTCTCCATGCTTCCAAAGGTTTAGAATTTGACACAGTTTTTATCATCGGCCTGGAAGAAGGTTTGCTGCCCCATTCCCGTTCGCTCTTGTCTCAAGCTGATCTTGAAGAAGAACGCCGTCTTTGTTACGTCGGTATCACCCGGGCTAAACAACAAGTTTATTTAAGTTATGCCTTGAGTCGCCTCTATTTTGGGACTCGGGCTCGGAACGAACCGTCGCGCTTCCTGGCCGAAATTCCGGCCACCGTCACCGAAAGCCTCGGGGCGTCGTCACCTCCGCCTCCGGTCGCCTCACCCTTGTCGGAAAAACTCTTAGACCAATTTTTAAACGATGAAATCGACATCGACGCATTCCTCCACGGTTAAACCTTGACACCAACCTTAATTCAGTTAAGAATCAAACTATGAAATGGATCGGGGCTTTAAGCGTGGGTTTAGTGTTTCTGGTTTACTTTTTTTCTCCGGTTTGGGCCGAGTCGGTTGAAGTGGAAATTAATCAGGAGATCAACAGCCAAACCAAAACCCGCCTCCGTCAAGAAGTCAGTCAACAACTCAAGGTCAGCCGTTCCTTACCGGCCGAAGTCATCACCAAGAAGGCCACTCTACGCCTCTCTCAGGCTCCTCCAGCCGCCGCCAAAGCCGCTGTCTGTGCCCGGCTCGAAAACCGGATTCAACAGCGCTTGGATCAATACGCCAGCCATAAAGACAAATGGTCCAGCCGCCATCAGGGGATTGTTAAACGCTTGGAAGACTTGGCCGATAAAATGGAGGCTCGCGGCTGTGATGTCTCCACCTTAAGGGCCAATCTCCAAACCTATCAAAATCTCATTGAGGCCTTTGCCGCCGCCTTTCGCGATTTCCATGCTTCCCTCCAGGGATCTCAAACCTATGCCTGCGGTGAATCCGAGGGCCAATTTGTGGCTCAAGTTCAAGAGTCACAGCCAAAACTGGCTTTAGTCAAACAGCGAGCTAGCGAACTCCACACCTTTGTCCAAACGACCCTCCGGACTCGCCTCACCGAGATGAATCGGCTTTGCCCCACCGTCGCCCCCACTCTATGACCATCAAAACTCTGATTTTTATTTTTACCGTCAGCCTGTTTTTAACCGGTTGTTCCCGCCTGAATCAGTCGTTAAACCCCACCCTCAGCCAGGAGGAATTGGCCAACCAGGTTGAAGTGCCGGCGGTTGAGTCCTCTGGTGATCCCTTGCAGGATCAAGACGCCATTGAAGCTGAGCTTGACGACTTAGACGCCCAAGCAGATTTCGCTCCTTTTTCCACCACTGACTTAACTGAATAACGCTCATGGGCGCGGTATAATCCGTCCATGACTAAACAAACCCTCATCTTGCTTGGTTTAGGCTTAGGTATTTGCCTGGCCTTAGTTGGCTTGACCCTGTTCGAATCTTTCCCCGTGACCATGATCAACCCCCTGGTACCCGAACCTTCCCTGGTCCCGGCCAAGCCGTTCCAGGCTTATGCCTTTCTTAACTTACGGGCTGCTGTTCCCCAGGCAAGTCAAATCGTCCTTGAAGCCGTTTTATATCAAGATCCCAGTTTCACTGCTTACCGTTTTGCCTATCAGACCGAGGCTAAAAAAATGACCGGCCAACTTAATCTTCCGACTGCGGCCACTCCGGCGGCCGGTTTCCCGGTGGTGCTAATGCTCAGAGGTTACGTTGATCCGGCGATTTACCAGACGGGTATCGGCACCCAGACCGGCGCCGCTTTCTTCGCCAAAAATGGCTTAGCCACTATTGCCCCCGATTTTTTGGGTTATGGCGGTTCTGATGACCCTGACTCCAATGTTATCGGTGAGCGTCTCCAAAAACCCCGCCACCTTTTGGATCTGATCGCCTCGTTGGCCTCCCTGCCCGTCCTCGATCCGACTCAAATGGTGATCTGGGCTCATTCCAATGGCGGTCAAATCGCCTTGTCTTTGTTGGAAATTACCCAAAAACCGATTCCCACCACCCTTTGGGCGCCGATCTCCAAACCCTTTCCCTACTCAATTCTCTACTATACCGACGAGGCGGACGATCAGGGTAAAGCTTTAAGAGCAGCCTTGGCCGAATTTGAGCAAGCTTATGATGTTTATGATTTCTCCATCGACCGCTATTATGACCAGATTCAAGCACCGCTGTTAATTCATCAGGGTACCGCCGATGACGCCGTCCCCCTAGCCTGGAGCCAAGCTTTAGCCGACACGCTTAAGTCTCTCGACTTGGATGTGACTCTCTATCCTTATCCCGGTAACGATCATAACCTACGCCCCAGTTGGGAAACGGTTATCGCTCGCGACCTTGACTTCTTCAACCACCCCCTCCACCGGGTGTTGACACCCCATAGTACAAAAAATTGACCCTGAGGGTTTTTTGAGTTAAAATGCAGCTTGGATTAGCAAGCAGTAACAGGTTTAGAGGTGGGTTCCCCCGCCTTTTTTTAAACTTATGGCTCAAATGATGCAGGCTCGCACCGAATTTGCCGCCGCTCTGATGCAGATTTGCAATGAGCGTGGTATTGACCCAGAGGTGGTCATCGACACCATTAAGGCAGCGATTTTGGCGGCTTACAAGAAAGATTTCCCCGAAGAGGCTCAAGCCGCGGAAGCTGATGAGTCGATTGAACTGACGGTTAAGATCGATCCGGACACCGGGGCCACCGCCATCACCAAAACTCATGCCGGCAAGACAGTGGATATCACTCCTCCGGGTTTTGGCCGAATTGCCGCTCAAACCGCCAAACAAGTGATTCTTCAACGTGTCCGTGAAGCCGAAAAAGACGCCATTATCAGTGAATACCAAGACAGGATTGGGACCATGACTACCGGCATGGTGTTGCGCTTTGACGGCAAAAACGTCATTTTCGACATCGGCCGGGGTCAAGGTTTTATGCCACCCGAAGAACAAATCCGGGGTGAGTTTTATAAAATGAATCAGCGCCTGGCGGTTTACATTTTGGACATCCGGGAAACCATGCGCGGTAAAACCATTATTGTTTCCCGCACCACGCCTCAATTAGTCGTCGAGTTATTCAAGCGCGAAGTCCCGGAAGTCAACTCCGGGGCGGTGGAAATTAAAGCCATTGCCCGCGAAGCCGGGGTCCGTACTAAAATTTCGGTTATCTCCACTCAATCCGGCGTTGACCCGGTCGGTTCCTGCGTCGGTCAAAAAGGTGTCCGGGTTCAGGAAGTCATCAACGAGCTCAACAATGAAAAAATTGATATTATCCAATATGCCGACAATCCGGTCAGCTTCATCGGCGCCGCTCTGGCACCGGCGGAAAAACTCGATATTGATATTGACCTGAAACAAAAAATGGCCACCGTCACTGTCCCCGATGATCAGATGTCCTTGGCTATCGGCCGGGGTGGTCAAAATGTTCGCTTGGCCGCCAAATTGACCGGCTTCAAGATCGATATCGTCGGCTCGGCCGGTAAAACCCTTTCGGTCACCGGTCAAGAAGAATACGAAATCGACCAATTGGAGTTATCGGCCAAAGTCAGGCAAGCTTTGATTGACGCCGGTATTGTCCATTTCTACGAACTCTATAAAGCCATGGATGAGGCTCGGGACATTGCCGGTATCGGTCCGCGCTCGCGCAAAAATTTGGCTAAGGCGGTTGAGGCCTTCCGTCAATTAACCACCAAGCCCCAAACCGTCGAAGCCACTTAATTAGCTTTAAATTTTCCTATGGTTCAGCCGCCGTTGCCAGCCAAAGCCTTGTCTCGTCCACCCATCGTTGCCATCCTTGGGCATGTCGATCACGGTAAAACCACTTTGCTAGACACCATTCGTCAAACCAGGGTGGCTCAAGCTGAACCCGGCGGTATCACTCAGCATATTGGTGCCTATCAAGCCAACTACAAGGGCAAAGTCATCACTTTTATTGACACGCCGGGTCATGCCGCTTTTGCCGCCATGCGGCGACGCGGGGCTCAGGTCACCGACCTGGTGGTGCTCTTAGTGGCCGGGACCGAAGGGGTCAAACCGCAGACGGTTGAATCCATCAAACACATTCAACAGGCAAATGTCCCCTTTGTAGTCGCCATCAATAAGAAGGATTTACCCGGTTTTTCCGCCGATAAAGTCAAGACTCAGCTGGCTGATCATGGTGTTTTATGCGAAGGTTTTGGTGGCCAGGTCCCGGTGATAGCCGTCTCGGCTCAAAAAAATGAGGGGATTGATCAACTCCTAGAAATTATCATACTCTTAGCCGAGCTCGAGGGTATTACCGCCGATCCTGCCGCCCCCCTAACCGCCGTCATTATCGAGTCTCACTTAGACCCTCGCCGCGGTTATCTGGCCAGTCTCATCGTTAAGCAAGGTACCTTAAGCCAGGGAGATACCGTCTATTTTGACTCAAAGTCCGTCAAAATCAGGGCTTTGTTTTCGGCTCAAGGACGCCCCCAGACTCAAGCTTTACCCTCCGAACCGGTGCTGGCTATGGGTTTTACATCGCTGCCGCCGGTTGGCAGTCAAATCCAATCGACTCCGATCCAGCCGGTTGAACCTGTTCCCGTCAAACCCCCAGTCACCCCACCGCCTCCCACTCCGGCCACCGAAGCCGAAGCTGAGGCCGAAACCGAACCACCGCCAACAGTCAAAGTCTTAATCAAAGCTGACACCATGGGGACTCTGGAAGCCATTATCCATGCCGTTAAACAAGACGAACTGGTCGTGGTCCACCAGGGTGTCGGCTCGGTTACCGAAGCCGATGTCCTCTTGGCTCATAATACCGGCTCCCATATTATTGCTTTTAACGTCCCCGTTACCCAGGGTGCCACAAACTTGGCCAAAATCGAACACGTCAAAATTCAGTCTTTTGCCCTCATTTACGAATTAATTGAATTTCTGGAGAAGAAAGTCCTCTCCCTCTTAGAACCATCGATTTATGAAGAGGAACTAGGCCAAGCCGAAATTGTCCAAATTTTTAAAATCCGGGGTGCCACCATCGCCGGTTGCCATCTCAAGACCGGCCGCTTCAAAATCAAAGATCGGGTTAAAGTTTTCCGGGGTGAGAAATCTCTGGCTCAAAGCCAAATTAGCTCGCTTAAAGAAGGCAAAACTGACCTGAAATCGGTCACCGCTCCCGCAGACTGTGGCCTAATCCTTGATCCCGTAATTGACATGCAGGTTGGGGACATGCTAAAATCCTATAGGATAGTTGAACGGGTGTAACACCCGATCAGAAAATCCAGACTAATCATCATAAATCATCTATAACTATGGCCATTCAAGCCGACATTATCGGTCCACTTAAGGATACTTTAACCACTGCCCGTGACCTTTTTATCCTCTTACCACAAAACGCCGGTCAGGAAATGGTCAACGCCGCTCTTGGTCTTTACCAGACTTTTAAAGCGGCAGGTAAAAATGTCACCGTTGCCTGTCCGACTCCGCTCTCAGCCACCGCTAAGAATTTTCCCGGTGGGGCGGATATCACCGCTAAAATCGGCAATCGCAACCTCATCATCAGTATCCAGGTCGATAAACGCGATAGTATCGATAAAGTCAGCTACAGCCTTGATGAAGCCGCCAAAACTTTCAATTTAGTCGTCCAACCTAAAAAGGGTGAACCCCCCTTAAAGAAAGACGCCGTTAACTTTACCTATTCTGGGGCTTTAGCCGATGCCGTCATCATGGTCGGCGCTAACCGTTTTGAAGACTTAGGCGTCTTTTATCAAGCGGAGAAAAAACTTTTTTCCGAAGCTAAAACCATTGCCGTCTCCCGTTTCGCCGCGGTACCTTTTGCCGATTTCCATGTCACCGATAATCGAAGCCTTTCCTTAGCTGAACTCAGTCTTGATTTAATCAATACCCTTGAGTTAATCCCGCCCGCCGAGGCCGCCACCAATTTGCTCATGGGCATTGATGTCGCCACCCAAAATTTACAAAGTGCCACCGTTACCGCCAATACTTTTGAACAGGTGGCCAAATTGATGCGTTTAGGGGGTGTCCGCCGTTTGAGTACGCCTCCATCAGTCTCGCCTCCGCCGGCCGCTCAAATTCAAGTCACCCCCACTCCTACTCCTTCTCCTACACCCACTCCAGTGCCGATGATTAAACCGGTTACCCCGGCGCCGGTGCCTCAGGATTGGCTCACTCCCAAAGTCTATAAATCGACCGATACCGTCTCTGCTTAAGCGACTTTACCCTAGCACGACCAGGTGGCTTGTGTTACAATCCGATTCGGAATAAATTTCTCTAAAACAGTTTATGGCTCTCGATAAAGATGTTAAACAACAGGTCATGACCAAATTTGGCACTAAATCCGGGGATACTGGTTCTCCTGAAGTCCAAGTGGCTCTCTTAACCGAAAAAATCAATCACCTGGTCAGTCATCTTAAAATTCATAAAAAAGATAATCATTCTCGTCGGGGCTTACTCAAAATGGTTTCCAAGCGCCGCCGTTTACTGCGTTATTTACTCAATAAAAACGAAATCCGTTATCGGGAGCTGATTGCTAAAGTCGGTTTGACTAAATAAACTCGTTTATCAATTAAATTTATATAGGCAGGTGGGTTACCAGCTACAGATCTAAAGAACTCACTTCTTAACGAACCTGATCCAGTTTGTTCGGACGTGAATTCTTTACTTCTTGGCTTGATCTCCCCCTGAAATCTTTATGGCTATTAAAACTCTGACTTTGCCCGTCGGCAAGCAGACGCTTACTTTGGAAATTGGCCGGTATGCTGAACAGGCTAACGCTTGTGTCACCGCTCGCTTGGGTGATACCGTTGTGCTCGTTACTGCCGTCATGGGTCGGGCTAATCCCAACCTGGGTTATTTCCCTCTTTCCGTGGAATATCAGGAGAAATTATATGCCGGTGGTCGGATTAAAGGCTCGCGCTGGGTCAAACGCGAAGGTCGACCGACTGATGATGCCATCCTCACCGCCCGTTTAATCGATCGCAGCATCCGGCCGTTATTTCCTGAAGGTTTGATGAGGGAAATCCAAATTGTGGCCACCGTCCTCTCGGCCGATGGCGTTAACGATGCCGATATGCCGGCCATGTACGCGGCTTCGGCTGCTCTGGCCTGGTCTGATATTCCCTGGGGTGGACCGATCGCCGCCGTCCGTTTAGGACTGACCGCCAAAGGCGACTTTATCGTTAACCCCACTTTTGCTGAGAAAGCCGACAGTCAGCTTGATTTAGTTTTATCTGGCACCCAGTCAGCGGCCGTGATGCTCGAAGCTGGTGCCAACGAAGTCTCTGAAAGTCAGATGCTTCAAGCTTTTGAATTAGCCCAAACGGAAAATACCCGGTTGGCCACTGCGATTACCGACTTCGCCAAGGAGCTCGGCGTCACTAAACAAACCTTTACTTCACCGGTTATCGATGCCACCTTAACGGCCGCCGTCACTGCGGCCGTTAAAGATCAGCTGCCGGCCATGATAACTAAACTTGGTCATTTGGAACCCACTGGTAAAGATGAGTTGGTCACTTCTCTAAGTGAGCAGCATCCAGATTTTCCCCCGGCCGATATTACTGCCGTCATCGACACTCTGCTCAAGCAAGCCATTCGGCGTCAAACTTTAACCAAGGGCGTAAGGCCGGACGGCCGCCAGTTAACCGAGATTAGGCCTTTAAGTTCCGCCGTCGCCGTTCTGCCGCGTACCCACGGCTCGGCCATGTTCCAGCGGGGCTCCACTCAAGCTTTAACCATCACCACTTTGGGCTCACCCGCTTTTAATCAGTTGATCGAAAACATGGAAGGTGAAGAAGCCAAGCGCTACATCCATCATTACATCATGCCCCCTTACTCGACTGGTGAAACCGGCCGGATGGGCTGGCCGTCCCGCCGCGAGGTGGGTCATGGAGCTTTAGCCGAACGGGCTTTAATTCCTATGATCCCTGATGAAGCTGACTTTCCCTACACCATCCGGGTGGTCTCCGAGCTCTTAAGCTCTAACGGTTCGACCAGCATGGCTTCGGTTTGTGGTTCGACTTTGTCTTTAATGGATGCCGGCGTCCCCTTAAAGAAACCGGTTGCCGGGATCGCCATGGGTTTATTGATTGAAGCCAAGCAACACTGCATCTTAACGGATATTCAAGGCTTAGAAGACCACACCGGCGATATGGATTTTAAAGTGGCTGGAACCAAGGATGGCATCACTGCCATGCAGATGGATTTGAAAGTCAAAGGCATCCCCTTGGCCATTTTAACCGAAGCCCTCGAACAAGCCCGGGTCGGACGTCAATTTATTTTAGATCACCTCTTCCAAACCCTGTCGGCTCCCAGGGCTCAACTGTCACCCTACGCCCCCAAAATCATTACCTTGACTATTCCGGTCGACCGTATCGGCGAAATCATTGGTCCGGGGGGCCGAGTCATTCGAGGAATTATTGAAACCACCGGGGCTCAGATCGACATCGAGGAAGATGGCCGAGTTTTTATTACCTCCACCGATGTCGAAGCTTTAACTAAAGCCAAAACCACCATCGAGACCATTATCAAAGAGGTTATGCCCGGTGAAGAGTACGATGGTATCGTTTCCCGGATCGAGAGCTTTGGCGCCTTTGTTGACTTAGCACCAGGGAAAAGTGGTTTAGTTCACGTCTCCCAGTTATCACCCCAATTTATTCGCCACCCGGAGGAAATTGTCAAGCTGGGTGACACCTTGCATGTCCGGGTGACCGAAATTGACTCCATGGGACGGATCAATTTGACCACTTTGACACCCGAGCACGAAGCTGAGGTCAAAGCCCGTCGTGAGTCCAACCGCCCGGCTGGGGCTAGTGGCCACTTCCGCTCCCGCCGACCCATGTCCCCGCCTCGCCACCGCTAACTCACCCCTGTCAAACCGCCCTGGTTTTGTTAGGATGGATACATGGATCAGTCGAATCTTGGCGATGAAGTTGGTGCTTTACGCACCAAGCTCACTGAAGCCTCAGTCCCCGAAGATTTACATCTTAAAGCCGAAGCCATGATCAAACGTCTGGAACGGACGGCTCAACTGGGTGGTTTTGTTGAAGAATACGAAAAATTAACTCACTATATAGATTGGGTGATTAAACTCCCGTGGCAGGCTTATTCCGGCGATAATTTGGATATCACTCACGCCAAAGCCATTCTCGATCAGCACCATTACGGCATGGAGGATATCAAGAGTCGCATTCTGGAATATTTAGCCATTCTCAAACTAAACCGGGATCAGGATGCGACCCATAACCTCTCCCGAGCCCCCATCCTACTTTTAGTTGGCTTGGTCGGTACCGGCAAAACCACTTTTGCTTACTCGTTGGCCGAAGCTATGAACCGGCAAATTATCCGTATCCCCTTTGGCGGCATGGGGTCCGGCCGTGATCTGCGTGGTCAATCCCGGCTCCATTTAGAGTCGGAACCAGGCTACGTCATCAAAGCTCTGGCTCGGGCCAAAACCAAAAATCCGGTCATTCTCCTGGATGAAATTGATCGGGTTTCGGAAGAATCCCGGGCGGATATTATGGGCGTCTTAGTTGAGCTCTTAGATCCGGAACAAAATCACAGCTTTTTGGATCATTATCTGGATTACCCCTTCGATGTCTCTCAAGTCCTGTTTATTGGGACCGCCAACGGCACTTCCCATATTGCCACTGCCGTCATGGACCGGATGGAGCCTTTAGCCATGCCGGCTTATAACGATCAGGAAAAATTGGCTATTGCCAAACAGTATTTATTTCCTAAAATAATGAAACAATCGGCTTTGCCCGAAGGGGTTTTAACTATTAATGACTCGGTTTGGACGCAAATCATCCGGCCTTTAGGTTACGATTCCGGTATTCGTTCTCTCCAACGTACGATCAGCGGCATCGTTAGAAAAATTGCCCGCCAGTATGTTGAGGGGTCAGTCAAGAGTCTGGTCATCTCCCCGGAAAACATAAAAACTTATCTGCCCTCATACCGTACCGAGTTATTGTAAACTTAACCAACCCCATTTAATTGATTAAATTCAAAAAAGGCTTTTATTTATGAAACCATCATTATCTTTGATTCCCTTGGGTGGCATCGGCAATGTCACCAAAAACATGTATGTCTATGCTTTTGAAAACCAATATTTGTTAGTTGATTGCGGTATGGGTTTCCCCGACCCAACCATGCTCGGAGTCGATTTACTTATTCCCGATGTCTCCTATCTACTCGATAAAAAGGAAGCCATTGTCGGTTTAATTCTGACTCACGCTCATGACGATCATATCGCCGGCTTGCCCTACATTCTGCCTCAACTCGGGACCAATTTCCCCATCTACGGATCTAAGTTAACCATTGGCTTCGCCGCCGACCGGCTGCATGAATTCGGTATTCCCGCCCGCTTTCAGGAATTACCCGACGGGCCGCTGACTCTGGGCCCCTTTACCATTAATCCGATTCGGGTCACCCATTCGGTACCCGATGCCCGTCACCTGGCTATCACCACTCCGGCCGGGATTATTTATCACGGTACCGATTTCAAATTCGATCTTAATCCAGTCGACGGTGTCTTGCCCGATCTACAAAAAATGGCGGCCATTGGCAGTCAGGGAGTTTTAGCCCTGCTTTCCGATTGTCTTAACGCTGAAAGTAATGATTTTTCCCAGTCCGAGTCCACTTTAAAGGAAATGTTCCTCAGGGAAATGCGGGGCGTCAAAGGTAAATGTGTCGTCACCATCATGAGCTCCAATATCCATCGTATCAGCCAAGCGGTCGAAGCCGCTTTAGCCTACAATCGGAAAGTCGCTTTTGTTGGCCGGTCTATCGAACAAAATGTGGCTACCGCCACTAAATTGGGTTTCTTGAAATTACCCCAGCCCCACCTGATTAATAAACGGGACATTAAAAACGTCCATCCCAAGCACCTTTGTGTCTTAATTGCCGGTTCTCAAGGCCAAATTGGTTCCTCGCTCTCCCGAGCCGCAGAGGGTGAACACCAACTGGTTACCATCACGCCCGATGATAAAGTCATTTTTGCTTCGGAAGCCATTCCCGGTAATGAGCAGAATGTCTACTCTACCATTGATACCCTCTCTAAAACCGGGGCTGATGTCACTTATTCCGATATCGATGCCTCGGTTCACGTTTCCGGTCACTCCTCCAGTATCGAACAAAAACTCTTAATCAACTTGATTAAACCCCGGCACCTAATCCCCATTGGCGGGACTTACCACCATATGATCCAGTACCGTAAAAACGCCCGCTCCATGGGCTATCGTGATGATCATATTCACCTCTTGGACAACGGTCAAATCTTGAAATTTGACCAGGACCGGGCTTGGGTTGATGCCACCTTGGATTTGAAAAACGTCATGGTCGATGGTTTAGGTGTTGGTGACGTCGGTCACATTGTTTTAAGAGACCGAGCTCGCATGAAAACCGATGGTATTGTCGTCATTATTGTCCCGGTGGAACAGCAAAGCGGCCAAGTCCGCGGTGACATTGAAGTTATTTCCCGCGGCTTTGTCTATATGAAAGAGTCCCAAGATATCGTGACGGCCATTAAGACTGAAGCTACCGCTTGTCTCAAGCACCGCGGTGTCGTCACCGATTGGCAGAACATCAGGAAAAAGATTGAAAACTCCGTCCAAAAGAAGCTCTACGACTTAACCGAGCGCCAACCCCTCATCCTCCCCGTCGTCATGGAAGTCTAATCTCAATCACTAACTCACCCAATTTTGCCACATCCGGTAAATTTCCCGCCGGTGACCGATTAAAACCACATAGATTACCTGTTTTGTTTTTCGATAGACAATCCGATAGTCTCCCACTCGAACGCGGTAAGCCCCCACCGTACCTTTAAGTTTCTCCTCACCTAAAAAAATCTGAGATCCCAACCACCTGATTTTACGAGCGATAATTAATTGTTCAAATTTGGGTAATCTCCTTAATTGTTTTTCGGCCTTGGCTGTCAATATTACCCTCATATTCCCAGCTCGGTCGCGATTTCCTCAAAATCTTTTCCGGTGGCAATACCCGCTTCGGTTACCGCTTTTTTGTCGATATAATCCTCAAGATGAGATACCAATTGATCATACAACCCTTTACCAATTAAATAAGCCTTCACTTGACTTCTTTTTGCCACCGCCACTGGATAGTCAGCCGCGGCGGCGATGGCTTTATTAGGATTGGCTTTAAGTTGAGACAGCGAAATTTGCGTCATAGCTCAAATATACCAATTAATCGACCAATTCACAAGACCAGTAACTATCACTCCGGGGGTGCAGTGATCTAGACACACCGGGATCCAAGATAATCCTTAATCCGCTCGGGGATCAGTTCATTTTCCGGAATCGGGACATCTTGAAGATCTTTAAGGCCAAATTTACCGGCATATAATTTGGCCAGGTTCCCACCCTGATCTAAATACGCTTTTACTTCCCTCATCCCTTGGTAATACATGCTTTCTCGGCCGTTGCTGCCTGGACTTCTGGTGTCCGTTAAACCTCGTTTTAATCGAAAGGTTCGTCTAAATGCCAGTGGCCGGCCAAATATTTTAAAGCGTGGTGTTTCCGGGAAATCAGGGCAGTCTGGGGCGACAGATAATCACCCAGAAACGAGGCTAAGCCCTCTTCGGTTTTGAGATAAAATGGCCAAGGTTTTTGAAAGAGGGGTTTAACCTGTCGAGACATGTTGACCGCTCGGACCACATGACCGTCAATTTCATGGGCTAGGGTATTATCCAAGTCACAAAAATCCCAGTTAATTTCTTGGCTCCACGAGTTTCGCACTTCACGTCACCATCAATTCATAACGCAGGGCCTCAGTGATAGCTGATTTAATGGTTTCCCATT